>Ga0129315_1000047_pt1 | contig 134336 bp, 128 predicted proteins | sample Cm827metagenome_FD_94432 | JGI IMG/M metagenome (GOLD analysis project Ga0129315, IMG submission 94432) | Eastern black-and-white colobus group fecal microbial communities from Wisconsin, USA - Cm827 metagenome | ecosystem: Host-associated > Mammals > Digestive system > Large intestine > Fecal...
CAGTTCAGAATTAACGTCTAGCTAATTCATCCCTTTTACTGTTTATAAGGTCAGTTCCTTGAATGTTAAAACTTTTTAGAATCTTTCAAGGTTGTTTCACTGTTCAATTATCAAGGTTCTTTATCATTTCGAACTTCTGTATATTATCACAAGTTCAGGTTCTTGTCAACTACTTTTTTTCATTGACTAACGGAGAAGGAGGGATTTGAACCCTCGCGCCGCTATTAACGACCTGCACCCTTTCCAGGGGTGTCCCTTCAGCCTCTTGGGTACTTCTCCAGACTGATTATCAACTTCTATTCAGTTGACGGAGAGAGTGGGATTCGAACCCACGCGCCCTTGCGGACAAACGGTTTTCAAGACCGCCTCGTTATGACCACTTCGATATCTCTCCATTTGCCTTTTGCTTTTCTGCACTTCAAAAGGCAAGAATTATTCTATCATCAACTTTTTCATTTGTCAACAACTTTTTTTATTTTTTTCGACTTTTTATCTTTCACCTAATTTCAGGTTTGGGATAGCGTTCAGGTCTAGTCCATGGCGTGTTCCCGCCAGATATTCATAATAAGCAGCAGCGCCAATCATCGCCGCATTATCGGTACACAGTATCGGGGATGGATGATAAAATTTCACATGATTCTTCTCACAGGCAAGTTCCATTTCTCTTCGAAGCGTAGAATTAGATGCTACTCCTCCTGCAATTGCCAGTTTATCGAATCCGTATTCTTTCACTGCCATCATAGCATGTTCTACCAGCACATCAGTAACTGCTTTTTGGAAAGACGCTGCCACATCAGCGGCTACAATCTCCTCTCCTTTCATTTTTGCACCATTCAGGTAATTTAACACTGCCGATTTCAGTCCACTGAAACTGAAGTCATAGACTGATTCTGCAATATGTGCTCTTGGGAAGGTAATTGCCTCTGGATTTCCTTCTTTTGACAGCTTATCAATCTTCGGTCCGCCTGGATATCCCAGTCCAATTGCTCTTGCTACTTTATCAAATGCTTCTCCTGCCGCATCATCTCTTGTACGGCCAAGGATTTTGTATTTTCCATAATCTTCTACTACCACCAGATGTGTATGTCCGCCTGATACTACCAGACATGCAAACGGTGGCTCCAGATCTTTATTTTCTATATAGTTGGCTGATATATGACCTTCAATATGATGCACACCTATCAACGGTTTCTTCGCAGCATAAGCAATCGCTTTTGCCTCAGCCACACCGACAAGAAGTGCGCCTACCAGTCCTGGTCCATAGGTCACACCAATAGCATCAATCTCATCCAATGTCATATTCGCCTGTTTTAACGCTTCTTCAATTACCTGATTAATCTTTTCGATATGTTTTCTGGATGCAATTTCAGGCACAACACCCCCATATAACGTATGAAGTGCAATCTGGGAAGAAATAATGTTGGATAATACCTCTCTTCCGTTTTTTACAACTGCCGCTGCTGTTTCATCGCAGGAACTTTCTATTGCAAGTATTACTATATCCTTTTCGTTTTTCATGATCCTTCTTTTGCTTCCCCTTCAAACATTAATTCTGTTGTTTTTCCGTCTTTTCCCGGATATGCGTTCGGGAAAATATCTGTTACTGTCCTCATATACTCTTCCGGACGATTCAGAGACGGACTATAATGAGTCAGCCACATTTCACTGACCTGTGCTTTCTTCGCCACTTCCGCTGCTTCCGTAAATGTCATATGCTTATGTTCCACTGCTTTTTCTTCTTTTCCCGGTTCTCCATACATTCCCTCGCATATAAGAAGATCTGCATGCATGGCATTTTCCACCAGCGACTGTGTCGGTCTGGTATCCGTACAATACGTCAGTTTAATTCCTTTTCGTGGTGCCCCTAACACCATATCCGGAGTATAGCATATTCCATTTTCTTCAATTTGCTCGCCTTTTTGCAGACGACTCCAGTATTTTAAAGGGATCTCCTGCGCCTTTGCTCTCACTGCATCAAACTTTCCAGCCCGGTCTATTTCAATAGAATATCCATAGCAAAGCACATTGTGATTTACCCTATATGCGATCAGACGATACCCGTCCATTTCAAATACCTGCTGTGCTCCCTGAATTTCCTGAAAACGAATCTCAAAAGGCAGTTCCGGTGCGATCACACGGAGTGCATTTACCACACGTTCCAGCCCTTTTGGTCCAATAAGGGTCAGTGGTTCTGTTCGCATAGCATTCCCCATAGTCAGCAGAAGCCCTGGGAGTCCACTGATATGGTCTCCATGATAGTGAGTAAAGCAAATCACATCAATTGGTTTAAAACTCCATCCCTTTTCTTTGATTGCGATCTGTGTTCCCTCCCCACAGTCAATTAAAATACTGCTGCCATTATAACGCATCATCAGCGAAGTCAGCCAGCGATAGGGCAGCGGCATCATACCTCCGCACCCCAGCAAACATACATCTAACATATTTCACCATTACTTTCTTTATTTCATTGCAACTTATTTATAACATTTCTGTCTGTTCCCAGCATTCTGCCGGAATCCTGAATTCACTGAGCATTTTTGCAAAACATTCCTCACAGATATGAAACCGGTAAACTTTCTGATCCGCACCAGAGAAATACCCCCACTGCTTCTTTATCGTCAGATATTCTTCCTGATTCTGTAAAAGTTCTCTTCCACATTTGTTGCAGTAAATCTTCTTTTCCATATCTTATCCTCCTGTTCATCAATTCAGCTCGATTATACAGGATTTTTTTTATTTATCCCAGTGGAAATGATTAGAGATATTTCCACATGATGACTGCATTTTCTTTCGGTGCATCATAGAAATTTTTACGAATTCCCGCTGAGGCAAACCCCAGCTTCTGATAAAGGGAAATAGCAGCCAGATTACTTTCCCTTACTTCCAGTATAAAGGCTTTTATCCCTTTTTGCTCTCCCCGTCTCATCAGTTCCTGAAGCATGCTTTCACCAACTCCATCTCTTCTGCTGGCTGCATCCACCGACACATTCGTAATATCTGCTTCATCCAGTACCTGTAAATAGCCGCAATACCCTACTATGGATCCATTTTTGCATGCCGAAAGAAAGCAGGTGTTCTCCTGCTCCATAGAATCTGCAAATCCCTGCTCCGACCATGGAATACTGAAATTTTCTTTTTCGATTCTGGCTACTTCCGGCAAATCCTTTTTTTTCATTTCGCGGATCTCCAGTCTGCCATTTTGTTCAGACATCTTCTTTTCGTGCCTGTTTTTGGGCACGTTCCCTTTCAGCCTGAGACAGTCTGAGATAATCTGGCTGATGTTCCATAGCACTTTCCAGCTTTCCTTCTTTTGCATACTGTATACCCAACACTGCAACTGCACCTGCCCGCTGCCGATTCAGGTGTGCAGGTGCGAGCAAATATGGCACTTTTAGATTTTTTTTAATCAATTCCAGATAAACTGGCACTCCATCCCCTGCCAAAATTACTTCTCGACCTGTTTGATTCAATTTTTCCAGGACTTCCTCTACCGGCACTGCCATCTGATCTTCCAGTACTTTTAAAGTATTTTCCTGAAATTCATAAATTCCGGTATATACCTGACTGCGTCTCGCATCCATCATTGGACAGATTACCTTCTCAGAGCCACAGAAATTATATGCTATTCCTTCCAGAGTCGGTACCGAAACCAATGGTTTTTTCAATGCCAGTCCCAAGCCTTTTGCTGTTGCTGATCCAATACGCAGTCCGGTAAATGATCCCGGTCCTGCTGCCACTGCGATCGCATCTATGGTATTCAGATCCAGTTCAATCATTTTTGCAACTTCATCCAGCATCGGAAGCAGTGTCTGTGAATGTGTTTTTTTGTAATTAATGGTATATTCTGCCAACATCTGTGTGTCTTCCACAACAGCAACTGTGGCCACCATACCTGAGCTGTCAATTCCCAGAACTTTCATCTTATTTCACCTCTATTCTGCGATAGTCAAAGCCTTTTTCCAGATCTTTTTCTATCGTAATCCAAATTGTATTCTCCGGCATGATCTCCTCAATCAGATTCGCCCATTCTACCAGACAGACCCCTTCTCCATAGAAGCAATCTTCATACCCAATCTCATCCATTTCTTCTATATCTCCGATCCGGTATACATCAAAATGATAAAACGGCATTCTGCCTTCTTCATAAACCTGAACAATGGTAAAAGTCGGACTACTGACTGGCTCTGTAATGCCAAGCCCCTCTGCAAATCCTTTGGTCAATATGGTTTTTCCCACACCCAGATCTCCCAAAAGTGCATAGACCTGCCCCGGTTTTGCTTCTGTTCCCAGCTTTTTTCCTAATTCAAATGTCTCTTTTTCACTAAATGTCTCTATCTTCATCACATTTCAAAAAATAAAACGGATCTTCACTTGCTATAAAATGCATCAGCATATAGGCACACATCATTGCAACTTTTTCTTCTTTTAAAATCCGTTTTGCTTCCTTCCTGTCCACTAAGACCACTTCTATTTCTTCGCTGTCTTCTTCTCCATCTGTACAGATGGTTCCTGATGCATATCCATAAACCATGGCACAACATTCATCCGTCATTCCAATCGTGGTGTATAACGGTTTTTCCATGTATCCCGGTACATTCAAAAGTTCCAGCTTCAGTCCAGTCTCTTCTCTCAGTTCCCTGACCGCTGCATCGTGATAATCTTCCTTTTTTTCTACCAGGCCTGCCGGGAATTCATAAATGTAATCATCAATGGCATAGCGGTACTGATGCACCAGTACAATCCGATCTCTTTTTTCTCCATACAGACTGTAAATCGCTACTCCATCTGGTGTATCATCCTTTTTCACCAGCTTCATCTGTGCAGCTTCAGACGCCCGGGATGCCACATAATAATTTACATCGCCTCCCAGACGATTTTCTGCATCCAGATGATACATATTCAGGAAACGATTATCTGTCATTTTTGTGACACTTCTGATTTTTCCCATTATTTGATACCTTTCATCGTCAACTGGATTCTCTTTTTATTCAGATCCACACTCATGACTTTTACTTCCACAATATCGCCTACACTCACTACTTCCAACGGATGCTTTACAAACTTTTTATCTGTCAGCTGTGAAATGTGCACCAGTCCGTCCTGATGTACACCGATATCAACAAACACCCCAAAATCAATTACATTACGTACTGTACCTTTTAATATCATGCCTGGGGTCAGATCTTTCATTTCCAGTACATCCGTACGAAGAATCGGTTTTGGCATCTCGTCACGTGGATCTCGAGCCGGTTTTTCCAGTTCTTTCACAATATCACGTAACGTAATCTCCCCTACCTCCAGTTCCCCGGCGAGCTTTTTATAGTCTCTGACTTTTCCTGATAAACCATCCAGCTTCTTATCTGCGATATCTGTGGTAGAATATCCCAGCTTTTTCAAAAGCAGTTCTGCCGCATGATAACTCTCCGGATGTACACTGGTCTGATCCAGAGGATTGGCACCGCCCTGGATCCGCATAAATCCTGCGCACTGTTCATAAGCCTTTGGTCCCAGCTTTGCTACTTTCAGCAGCTGTTTTCGATCTGTAAATCTGCCATTCTCTTCCCGGTACGCAACAATGTTTTTCGCAATTGTTTTACTTATCCCGGAAATATATTCCAGGAGAGATGCAGATGCTGTATTTAAATCTACACCTACTTTATTTACACAATCTTCCACTACACCACTTAAAGTTTCTCCCAGTTTTTTCTGATTCATATCATGCTGATACTGTCCTACTCCAATGGATTTCGGATCAATCTTAACCAGTTCCGCAAGAGGATCCTGTACTCTTCTGGCTATCGAAGCTGCACTTCTCTGACCCACATCGAAATTCGGAAACTCTTCTGTCGCCAGCTTACTTGCCGAATAAACAGATGCTCCAGCTTCATTTGTGATGACATACTGTACCGGTGTGGATATCTCTTTCAGCATTTCCACGATCACCTGCTCCGACTCCCTTGAAGCGGTTCCATTTCCTACTGAAATCAGAGTAATATGATACTTATCAATAAATTCTTTTACTTTATCCTTTGCTGCACGGATTTTCTTCTCATTGGTCGGTGCTGTCGGATAGACAACTGCTGTATCCAGCACTTTTCCAGTCGGATCTACTACTGCCAGCTTACATCCGGTACGAAATGCAGGATCCCATCCCAGCACCACCTTACCGGAGATTGGCGGCTGCATCAGCAGCTGCTGAAGGTTTTTGCCAAATACATTCATGGCTCCTTCTTCTGCCTTTTCTGTCTGTGCATTGCGAATCTCTCTCTCAATAGCAGGCGCAATGAGACGCTTATAGCTGTCCTCGATCACTTCTTTTAATGCATCTGTTGTATTCGGATTTTCTTTCTTGATGATCTGTTTTTCCAGATACCGTAAAATCCGATCTTCCGGTGCTTCCACCTTCACAGTCAGGAACTTTTCCTTTTCTCCACGATTTAATGCCAATACACGATGTCCCGCCAGCTTTGTAACCGGCTCCTGGAAATGATAATACATTTCATAAACAGATTCTGCTTTTTCATCCTTAGCCTCTGCAGTCAGAACCCCTTCTTTTTCCGTCATCTCACGAATTCTGGTACGATACGCAGCCTCATCTGAGATGCTTTCTGCTATGATGTCTTTTGCACCATTAATCGCATCTGCCACAGTCAGGACTTCTTTTTCTTCACTCAGAAAATCTTTTGCTTCTTCTTCCAGAGACTTTTTGGTCATCTGAAGAAGAATGATATTTGCCAGACCTTCCAGACCTTTTTCCTTTGCAATCGTTGCACGGGTACGGCGTTTCGGCCGATACGGACGATACAGATCTTCTACCAGTACCTGCGTCTGTGCCTCCAGAATCTGCTTCTTTAATTCTTCTGTCAGCTTTCCCTGTTCTTCAATACTGGACAGAACCTGCTGTTTTTTTTCTTCCAGATTGCGCAGATAAACCAGTCTCTCATGCAGCTTTCTCAGCTGTTCATCGTTCAATGTTCCAGTTGCCTCTTTCCGGTATCTGGCAATAAATGGTATGGTATTGCCCTCATCTATTAATTTTACAGCAGCTTCTACCTGCCATGCCTGTACTTCCAGTTCAGAAGCAATTTTTTTTATCATGTCCATTCTTTTCCACCTATTCGTTATCGTTCCTTTATTCGCTCGCTAATATCTTCATATAATGCACCCCTTCAAGATTCTCAATATCCGTAAACAGTGACATAGAATTTCCCGTTGTTGGAAGGATATCGATGCAGAGGGTCAGCGATGCGACTCCATTGACCGGTATGGTCTGATGAATGGTCAGAATATTGGCCTGATATTCTGCAATCACTTTCAGAACATCTGACAGCAATCCTGGCTGATCATCCATCTGTATCACAAATGTGATCTTTTTTCCCTTTGTATTTTCATGAAAAAGGGAAATATCGTCCTTATATTTGTAAAAAGAGCTTCGACTAATACCAGTCAGATCCGCTGCTTCCTGCACGGTCGCTGCTTTTCCGGTCTCCAGCAGTTTTTTTGCCTCTACTACTTTCAAAAGGACCTCTGGCACCGCCTTTTCTTTTACTACATAGAACTGCTCTTTTCCTTTCATATGCTCTCCTTTATACAGCAGTACTGTCAGAATCCCCGTCCCTTACCGCCGCCATATGTATGTCCTCCGGAAGAATGATGCGTGGATGTTCTTCCACTGTCACCGCCACCGGATGGAGGATCTTTCTCAATTCTCCGATGTGTTACAAACTGGTTCACCAGTATATCATTCTGTGCTGTAATCTTAAGTCTTGCATTCTTTTCCGTAGAATACCGATATTTTTTTACCACAGTGTAGCTTCTGTAAAGAACGACCGAAACGATTGCAGCTACCATGAGTCCTGCAAAAAAAGCAAGCAAAATATCCCCTGAAGCAAGACTGTGATAACGCACAATCCGCCCAGTCTCCGTATCATACGTATACTGTTTATTTGGAATTCCTTCGTTCAGATATTGCTGTACCTTTTTCAACATGGCTATCATTGCATTTCCATATTCCCCGTCTGAAGCATAGGACTGTGCCGCATCATAGATCTTTTCTTCCCGGTAATCGGTAATATAATAGATCATATCTCGTTCTGTGACAAGATTCAGTTCCCGGTTATCCATATCGATCAGTAATGCGATTCCACCTTTGGCCTCATTACTCTCCAGTCCATATTCCTCATAGGTATCTTCCAGAACTTCGTGGGATTCTTTTCCTCCGGCATCTTCGCAGGTCATGACCAGCACATTCATCTGATACTGATCCTGAATCTCTTCCGATAAATTTTCTATCTTCTGTGTTTCTTCGGTTGTAAAAAGCTGCGCATCATCCTGAATCTGACACTGTGCAAATACCGTCACTCCTGACAGCCAGAGGCAGATAGTTATCCATAATACTATCATACCCGCTGCCTTTCTTTTTGGCATTTTTTTCTCTACCATACCAAGTATCCTCCCAGCAGCATAAACAGAAAAACAGCCACAAACACACCAAAAAACAGTTTCAGAACCTTCTTTTTATCAACAGGGAGCTCCCCACTGATTTTTCTGGTCTGTCCGTTCATTGCATAATAATAGATCTTGTCATTTTTTCCACGATAAGTAAGCACCCAGACAGGAACCAGCAAATATTTCCAGTTTTCACCCAGTAAATGAAACTGATCAGATACCGATGTTACCGTATCATATCCCTGTACACTGGATCTTACCATATCGGATGAGTGCTTCTTCACTTCCTGATGTAGTTCTTCTACCAGATCTTTTTTTTCAATATCTCTCTTTTCTGCCAGGAATCCTGAAAGATATTCCATGGAAAAATCCTTCGTCTCTTCCAAACGGAATGGCTGCACTGCTTCTACCAGCTGTCTGTTTTCTTTGTTCAGTGCATTTCTGGTCAGTTCTTCAAACCCTACTTCTGCCGATCTTTCCAGACGATAAATCTTTGTCTCTGTATGCTCCATATCACCAGTTCGATAAATACGGATCCTTTTGGCTTCTCCCTGCCAGTCCCCTTCTGTTTTGCAATCATATTCCCAGAACGGAAAATAAACTCCACTTATCTTTTCTATCTGCTCCTTGCAGAAGAAATCCCTGGGAATGAATCTCTTTTTCTTTACAAACTTCAGGAATTCATCTACAGCATCTTTTTTACTAACCGCAAAAGGAATGATTTTTTCCGGTCGATATTCTCCTGACAGCTTTCCCTGAAGAATCACTGGATTATGACAATAAAAGCAAAATGTCGCAGCTGTTGTGGCATCTGTTACAATCTCCGCTCCGCAGCTTGGGCACTGATACAGGGACGCTTCGCTCCCTGTATCAGTCTCTGCTTTGTACTGTGATGTCTCCTCTGAACCATCTTTTCCTTCTTTTTCTGGATTTGCTGCCTCTACTTCTTCCCTTGAAAATACGGAAAAACAGTATTCGCACTTAAACTTCTGAGTGCCTGGATCAAACTGCAGATCTCCGCCACAATTCGGGCACTTATAACTGACTGCTGCCATTTCTCACCTCTTATGCCCGTGGCTTTCCGCAATTACAGCAGAAATTGCCTTTATTGACCGTTCCGCAGGAACAGGTCCAGTCTGAGGATGGTTTTGGTTTACCGCAATTCGAACAGAAATTACCAGTATTAGAAGCTCCGCAGGAACAGGTCCATCCTGACGGCTGTGCCTGATTCATCTGCTGTTGCATATTCGCCTGCTGCTGCGCCATCTGGTTCATCTGCATCTGCTGCATATTGGTCTGAGATGCCTGATTCATAAATCCTCCAGCTGCTCCCATGCCCATTCCCATGCCCATAAAGCCAGTTGCTGCTCCATTGGCATTCGAACCTGCTGCTTCCATTCCCCGTGCAATAGAAGACTGTACAAATCCTTCTCTTACTGATGGATCCGACATCATAGCCCCCTGATTTCTCATATTAATCAGTTTCTGCGATTCTTCATCGTAGGAAATGCTGGCAATTCCCACTGCCTGAATCTCCATGCCACGCTGTTGTGTCCACTGTGTATCCAGCACATCCGCCATGTAACGTCCCAGTTCCATAGCCTTGGATGTCACAAAAGAAATACGCATACCTTCAGCAGACATCCGATTGATCGCTGACTGAAGGGCTTCCAGGAACTCACTGCGGTACTGATCATTGATCTCTTCTATCTCCACACGCTGCGCATTTTTTGGTACCACTTCAGCATAAAACTTCAGTGGATCTGTTATCTTGATAGAGTAGGTACCATGTGCACGCAGAAACAGTTCTGCATTATAGAAACTATCGAAATAGTTCACCGCATTGCGGGTTCCAAACTTAATTCCCTTAATCTCCTGCAAATTGATATAAAATACCTTCTGGGACATTGGTGTCGTTCCGCCAAATTTAAATCTGGAAAAAGTCTCCTTCAGTGCTTCATCAAACTGCCCATTGAACATAGACGGGGCTGAAGAATTGCTGACTGTGTAGTATCCCGGTTCTGCTGTATAATCGATGATCTTTCCACCATCTACCAGTATCATAAACTGATTGTCATATACATGGATCACAGAACCGTCCGAAATCACATCTGTGGTCGGTCTGTTTGAGCCTTTTCTGACCATCACTCCTCTGGTGAATACGGTCTGGGCATCCATTTCTTCTGGCTCAATTGCTTCCAAAAACTGATCCTGAAATCCTGATTTTACGGTTCCTGCTGCCGCTCCAATCGCTGTTCTGATAATTCCCATCTTTATCCTCCTTTACTGCTGCTCCTCTTCTTCATTTCCGAGGGCAATCCATTTTAAATATGCATTGATAAAAAGATCAATGTTTCCATCCATAACACTGTCCACATTACCGGTTTCTGCATTCGTTCTGTGATCTTTTACCATGGTGTACGGCTGCATCACGTAAGAACGAATCTGATTTCCCCAGCCCATTTCTTTCTTTTCACCTCGAATGCCGGACACCTTTTCTGCATTTTCCTGCTGCTTCAACAGGTACAGTTTTGCTTTCAGCATCTGCATTGCTTTGTCTTTATTCTGAAACTGTGAACGTTCATTCTGACACTGTACCACAATTCCGGTTGGTATATGCGTAATACGGATTGCGGAAGAAGTCTTGTTGATATGCTGTCCACCAGCTCCACTGGAACGGTAAGTATCAATACGAATATCATCATCCCTGATCTCCACATCCAGATCTTCCTCAATATCTGGCATCACATCACACTGTACGAAAGAAGTCTGACGTTTTCCTGCCGCATTAAACGGAGAAATACGCACCAGACGATGCACACCCTTTTCGGACTTCAGATATCCGTAAGCATTTTCCCCACGTACTTCAAAAGTTACCGACTTGATTCCGGCCTCATCTCCATCCAGATAATCAATCACTTCCACTTCATAGCCCTTTTTATCCGCCCATCTGGTATACATACGATACAACATACCTGCCCAGTCACAGGATTCGGTACCACCAGCTCCCGCATGGAGGGATACAATCGCATTCACATTATCGTATTCACCAGAAAGTAATGTCTTAATTCTAATGTTGTCAAACGAAGCAATAAACTCATCCAGTGTTGTCTGAATCTCCTCAATCAGGGAGGCATCATTTTCCTCTTCTGCCATCTCAATGAGCGTCTCAATCTCCTCATACTGTTCCTGAAGAGTATGATAAGTTGCAATATCATCCTTCATGGATTTTAGTTTTTTCATCATCTCCTGGGACTGTTCCGGATCATCCCAAAAGCCAGGTTCTTCCATTTTTCGTTCTAATTCTTCGATTCGCTTTTCCTTATTAGCCAGGTCAAAGTGAATCCCTCACTTCCAGTAATGGTTTTTCATATGTGCCAAGCGTATACTTGAACTGATCTAATTCGACCACTCTGTCACCTTCTTTCCTTAAACTGAAAGCAGACTGCAACAGGCAGTTTCTGTCTGCGGCAGTCTGCATCACTTCTATTTTTTACGTCCGCAGCACTGTTTGTATTTCTTTCCGCTGCCGCATGGGCACGGATCGTTCGGATAAACTTTTTCCTCTGCACGCTTCTTTGGTGCGTTGGCAACTGTATCATCCTTGTTGGTTCCGGTTACTTTCGCTACTTCCTCACGTTCTACCTTTTCTTCCACACGTACATGGAAGATCAGTCTTAAGGTATCCTCCTGAATGCCGGACAGCATCTCATCAAACATCTCAAATCCACTCATCTTGTATTCTACCAGCGGATCCTTCTGTCCATATGCCTGGAGTCCGATTCCCTGACGGAGCTGATCCATATCATCGATGTGATCCATCCATTTACGGTCAATGACTTTCAGAATAACCACACGTTCGAATTCACGCATTTCATCCAATGTCGGGAAGATCTTCTCTTTTTCTTCGTAAAGTGCAACTGCTTCTTTTTCCAGCTTAGCTTTCAAATCAGATACGCTCATCTTCGCATCTTCTTCCGTCAACGGCTGAACCGGGATAATCGGAAGCAGGATACGGTTCAGTTCAGTGATGTTCATGCCGTTCTCTACTTCATTGCACATATCCACGTACTTCTCTGATACATCGCGGATCATCTTCAGCACGGAATCTCTCATGCTTTCACCGTCCAGTACACGGCGTCTTTCTTTGTAAATGATCTCACGCTGTTCATTGTTCACCTGGTCATATTCCAGCAGATTCTTACGAATTCCATAGTTATTGGTCTCAATCTTCTCCTGAGCCTTCTCAATAGCAGAAGAAAGCATCTTATGTTCGATCTGTTCATTCTCAGCTACGCCAAGAGAACGGAACATATTCATCAGACGTTCAGAACCAAACAGTCTCATCAGATCATCTTCCAGCGAAATGTAGAATCTGGATTCTCCAGGATCTCCCTGTCGGCCGGAACGTCCACGCAGCTGATTATCAATACGTCTGGATTCATGACGTTCTGTACCAATGATCTTCAAGCCACCCAGTTCCTTTGAAATATCATCCAGCTTAATATCGGTACCACGACCAGCCATGTTAGTTGCAATGGTAACAGCTCCATGTACACCGGCATCTGCTACGATCTCAGCTTCCAGTTCATGGAACTTGGCATTCAGAACTTTATGTGGAATGCCCCTCTTTTTCAGCATACCACTCAGGAGCTCAGAAATATCAATGGTAATCGTACCAACCAGAACCGGCTGTCCCTTTGCATGGGCCTTTTCAATCTCATCTACAACAGCACGGTATTTTTCTTTCTTGGTCATGTAAACCGCATCATCCAGGTCTATTCGAGCTACTGGTCTGTTTGTCGGAATCACAACAACGTCCATACCGTAAATATCACGGAACTCTTTTTCCTCGGTAAGTGCAGTACCTGTCATACCAGACTTCTTATCGTACTTATTGAAGAAGTTCTGGAAAGTGATGGTAGCCAGGGTCTTACTTTCCCGTTTTACCTTAACATGCTCTTTTGCCTCAATCGCCTGATGCAGACCATCCGAATAACGTCTTCCCGGCATGATACGTCCGGTAAACTCATCAACGATCATAACCTGATCATCTTTTACCACGTAATCCTGATCACGGAACATCAGATAATTGGCACGCAGAGCCAGATCCACGTTGTGCTGAATCTCCAGATTCTCTGCATCTGCCAGGTTCTCGATATTGAAAAACTTCTCTACTTTTTCTACACCCTGCTGTGTCAGGGTTACGACTTTATCCTTCTCATTGACAATAAAATCACCGGTCTCTGTGATCTCTTCACCCATGATGGCTGTCATCTTGGTCACTTCTCCACTGGCTTCACCCTTCTGGAGCTGACGGGCCAGGATATCTGCCACTTCATACAGTCTGGTAGACTTGCCGCTCTGACCTGAAATAATCAGAGGTGTTCTGGCTTCATCGATCAGTACCGAGTCCACCTCATCAATGATGGCATAATGAAGATCTCTCTGTACCAGCTGCTCTTTATAAATTACCATGTTGTCACGAAGGTAATCAAATCCCAGTTCGTTGTTGGTGATATAGGTAATATCACAGGCGTACTGCTTCCGACGCTCATCGTTGTCCATATCATTCAATACCACACCTACGGTCAGACCGAGGAATTCATGGACTTTTCCCATCCATTCTGCATCTCGCTTTGCCAGATAGTCATTGACGGTAACGATGTGAACTCCCTTTCCTTCCAGTGCATTCAGATAAGCCGGAAGTGTAGAAACAAGGGTCTTACCTTCACCGGTTCTCATCTCTGCGATACGTCCCTGGTGAAGAATGATACCACCGATGATCTGTACACGGTAGTGCTCCAGTCCAATGGCACGCTTTGCACCCTCACGAACAGTGGCATATGCTTCCGGAAGCAGGTCATCCAGTGTCTCTCCATTTGCCAGTCTGTCCTTATATTCCTGCGTCTTTGCGCGAAGCTGTTCGTCAGTCAGAGCCTGCATGGTCGGACGAAGTGCTTCTACTTTATCAACCAGCGGCATGATTCTCTTAAGCTCACGATCGCTGTGTGTACCAAACACTTTTTCAATAAAATTCATTCTTACTCTCCTAAATCATTTTGCATTACTTGCAGGGTCTATAATCTCCTGCACATACTACCCATTATCTTAACACTATTCCTGTTTTTACACAATAAATATTTTATAAAGTGTTCTTTTTTTGACACTCCCATGAAAGTATGTTAAAATAGAGTTACCAAAAAACTATCGTTTTAAAGGGGGCTGAACATATGAAGTTTATCATCAGCGGAAGAAATCTGGAAGTTTCAGAGGGACTAAAAAACAGCGTAATTGACAAGCTGGGAAAACTGGAACGGTATTTTACACCGGACACAGAAGTGAATGTGACCATGAGCATAGAAAAGGAGCGTCAGAAGATTGAAGTTACCATCCCGGTAAAGGGACATATCATCCGTTCTGAACAGGTCAGCAATGATATGTACGTTTCCATTGATCTGGTAGAAGAAGTCATTGAACGTCAGCTTCGCAAATATAAAAATAAACTGGTAGCCAAACAGCAGGATGGCGGCAATTTCCGCAGAGAATTCCTGGAAAAAGAAGATACCATCGAACCGGAAGAGATCAGGATCATCCGTACCAAGGAGATCGAGATGAAGCCGATGTATCCAGAAGACGCCTGCATCCAGATGGAACTTTTAGGTCACAATTTTTACATGTTCCATAATGCAGAAACCGATGAAGTAAATGTGGTGTACAAGCGTAAAGGCGGCACCTATGGAATGATTGTTCCGGAAAATTAATTATGCAAAAGCAATCCCGTGGGATTCGTCCCACGGGATTTTTGTTCATGGCAATCGTATATTCGCACAGCGTGTATTCTATTGTTTATTTCTACATAGTTCCAGTACTTTCCGGTATGCCATTTGCCCCCCAAAAAGATCCAGTGCACTTCCAACAGTCACATTGACATGATTCTGCCCCAGTTCTTTCAGTATATGAATATCTTCATAGGAGCCCACGCCTCCTGCATAAGTAACAGGAATCTGCTTCCACTCTCCCAGCATCCTGACCAATGGTTTTTCTATGCCAGATGCTTTTCCTTCCACATCTACTGCATGGATCAGGAATTCACTGCAGCTGTCTGCCAGTTCATCCAACACTTCTTTTGTCAGCACCACATTCGTAAACTTCTGCCATCGATCAGTTACAATATAATACGCATCCTTCTTTTTTCTGCAGCTCAGATCCAGAACCAGATGTTCTTTTCCAACTGTATGTTTTAATTTTTCCAGATTCTCATAATTGATCTGTCCATCTTTGAATACATAGCTGGTGACGATTACATGAGATGCTCCTGCTTTTAAAAACTCTGCCGCATTTTCTGCGCAGATTCCGCCACCGATCTGAAGCCCGCCCGGATATGCTTTCAACGCCTGCATAGCCTGTTCTTTCGTCTTTTCATAATATTCAGAATCTCTGGAATTTAACAAAATCACATGGCCTCCCTGAATGCAGTCTTTTTTATAGAACTCTGCATAAAAAGACGCATCCTGTTCTGCCACGAAGTTCTCTTTTGCCTGATCCCCCTGATCCTGCAGCGAGCCTCCTACGATCTGTTTTACTTTTCCATTATGTATATCAATGCATGGTCTGAATTCCATCCTGCTCACCTCATATCTTTCCATAGCCATTCTTATTTTCTTTTATCTTATCATAGCCCATTTTAATTCTCCATGCTCTTTTTATATTATGGTAAAATTTTGTGATCTTATCTGTGAATATCTCAAAGAAATATTCTGTTTTACATAATAAGACAGGATGCCGAGAGTTCTCAGATTTTGCTCCGCTTACGCATCCTGTCTCATTATTTCCTGCTACTGTACACCAGTATTGGTATTTTCCGTATTCTCACTATCGATGCCGTCATCTGCCAGTCGGTCTACCGCATCTGCCGCCCCATCGATGATATCATCTCCGGCTTCCCCGATGCCTGCCCCCACATCTTCCAGCACACCACCATCGGCATTGTTATTTCCCTCATTCGCAGCATCATTATTTATTCGGTTGTTTTCTGCTCCATCATTTCGTATGGTATTATTTTCTGTTGTTTCATTCTTGATGGTATTCTTATCGTTGACGCCTGTCGTGGTTTCTGTTCCGGCTGTATTATTATCATTATTTCCGCAGCCCACCATCAGTGTACTGACTGCTATAGCCAGCAGACATCCTGTCAGAATCTTTTTTCCGTTTCTCATAACATTTCTCCTTTTCTTTTTAAGACTTGCCTGTCCTTCTTAATATCTCACTTTTTCCTGGTTTTATACCTGTTTCTCCCTACTTTGTTCTCCGTTTCTTTCGTCTGTTCTTTCAATATTCTGCGCTTTAACTGTTTCCCGGAAAATGGAAGAAGTGGGTATAAATAACTTTTTCCAGATACTGTCTTATTCGTCCCGATAAAAAGACATACCAAGATGCTGCCCACCAAAAAACCTGGCAAAGCAAAAAATTCTGTCAAAATCAGCAACATCAACCGCATGAATTTTAATGCATAACCCAATTCAAAATTGGACTGGGTATAGTTGGCTATCGCTACAAATGCCATATACAACATCGCTTCTGAATTAAACCATCCAGACTGTACAGCAAATTCTCCCACCACAATACCTGCAATGACACTTAACGGTGTGGATAAGGTATTTGGTGTGTTGATGGCTGCCAGCTTTAATCCATCAATCGCAAATTCCAGGAATAATAACTGCCAGATCACCGGGATGTGTATCGTTCCTTCTACCTGAATAAACTCCATTCCCGGTGGAATCCACTGTGGATGTTCCAACAGCAGCAGCCACAACGGTGTCAGGAACAGCGTAAGTATCGCAATCACAAGACGGCTGATCCGCAGATAACTGCCAGTTATCGGTGGAAAATAGTAATCATCTGCTTCCTCCATAATATCCAGCAGCGTCGCCGGCAGAATCATGGCAGTCGGAGCATTATCTATCAGGATCAGAACTTTCCCATCCAGCAGCGATGCTGCCGCTGCATCAGGCCGTTCTGTATATTTAAACTTCGGAAACGGGTTTATCCATTTTCCTTTATAGAGTACCTCAGCCAGACTTTCCTGGTTCATAGGCAAGGCATCTATCTTCATATTCTGAATTCTTTCTTTTAATTGATCTACCAGATCAGGATCTGCCCTGCCTGCCATATAACAAATGGCTATATCTGTCTTAGAAGCTTCCCCTGCCTGGAGCAGTTCCATTACCAGATCTTTACTGCGGATTCGCCTTCGAATCAACGCTGTATTATACACCAATGTTTCTACAAATCCATCTCTGGAACCTCGCAGTGCCTTATCTTTATCCGGTTCGCTGATACTTCGCATAGGATAGCTGCGACAGTCTATGGTAAAACAGACATCATACCCGTCAATCAGGAGACAGGCCATGCCTGCCAGCACGGACTGCATCACCTCCGACAAGTCTGTCAGGAGCCGGACATCTGCGTAAGGGATCTGATTCTTTGTCAATTCTTCGCTGTCCTGAGGCAGATCCTCCGGTGTCAGAGAATAGAAAAATTCCAGCAGCTTTTCCAACACTTCATCTTTCACAAATCCATTGATAAAATACAGACACGCCTGTTGATCTCCCACACGGATCGGACGGAAAATCATATCATAGTTCTGATCTGCCCGCAGCAATTCGTACAATAATCTGGTATTTTCATATAAATCTGTAGAAATTTTTGTTTCCATTAAAAAACTCCTTTGGGTTATTCACTTTCTTAAGTGTTCCCCCAAAGGAGCTGTTTTATTCTGCATAAATAGTGCATAAGATATAAAAAACAAGATTTCTGTTTTCAAAGGAGATCCGTTATGAGTTCCAAAACCAAAATCCTGCTGCTAAAAAAACGCGAACTGATCTATACCCTGCTTTTTGCTGCACTTGCTGTTATCCTGATTGTCCTGATGATATGGATGTTCCTCCCTGCTGTCAGAAAAAGTTCTCAAGCCTCCGCTTCTTTTTCTCCAGGTATCTACACCTCACAGGTTACTCTGCAGAACAATACCATGGATGTGGAAGTCCGGGCTGATCATTCCGGCATACGAAGTATCGAATTGCGCAATCTCAGCGACGCTGTATCTGCCATGTATCCTGCCATACAGCCTTCTCTGGATAAGCTGGCCCGTCAGATCTGTGACAGTCAGTCTCTGGAAAATATCTATTATGAAAAAAGCAGTCAGTATACTTCCCAGATGCTGCTGGGTGCAATCCGTTCAGCACTGGAACTGGCCAGAGAAAACTAATCCGTTATCCCAGGCGATCCAGCTGTTCTTTCCAGATCTGTATGCTGGCATCACTCGGCATACGTAAATCGCCTCTTGGAGAAACTGCAACACTTCCTACCTTCGGACCGTCCGGGAGACAGGATCGTTTAAACTGCTGGGAGAAAAATCTCCAGTAGAAGGTACGCAGCCATTTCAGAATGACCTCATCTGTGTAGGTTCCCTGAAACGCATATTTAGCCAGGCGGTATACTTTTTCCGGTTCTTCTCCATAACGTATCATATGATATAAGAAGAAATCATGGAGCTCATAAGGACCCACCAGATCTTCTGTTTTCTGGGAAATTATTCCATTTTCCGGAGGCAGAAGTTCCGGGCTCACCGGGGTATCCAACACATCCAGCAGAACTTTCTCCAGCTGTCCGTCTCCACAGGTGTCCGCATAGTATTTTACCAGGTGACGTACCAAAGTCTTCGGAATCGATGTATTTACCGCATACATAGACATATGGTCTCCATTATAAGTTGCCCATCCAAGCGCCAGCTCTGACAGATCTCCGGTACCGATTACCATGCCACCTGACTGATTGGCCAGATCCATCAACACCTGGGTCCGTTCTCTTGCCTGACAGTTCTCGTAAGTTACATCATGTTTTGCCGGATCCTGACCGATATCCACAAAATGCTTTCTTACTGCCTCCTGAATGTTGACTTCTTTTAAGGTTGCGCCTAATTTTCTAGTCAGCTCGCAGGCATTATTGTAAGTACGATCGGTCGTTCCAAAACAAGGCATGGTCACAGAAAGGATACTGGTTCTCGGAAGTCCCAGCATATCCACTGCTTTTGCCATCACCAAAAGAGCCAGTGTGGAATCCAGTCCTCCTGAGATTCCTACTACTACTGACTTGCATCCTGTATGTGACATTCTCTTTTTCAGTCCCAATGCCTGAATCGTGAGAATCTCCTCACATCTGCGTTCTCTGTCTGACTTATCGGAAGGTACAAATGGATTTGGATCCACATACCGTGTCAGATTCGTATCACTCTTCTTCAGATGGAATTCTATATCACAGTAATCTCCGGCGCCTTCTACCTGATAAGTTGTCATACGGCGACGCTCGCTGCGCAGCTTATGAATATCCAGTTCACTGTATATGATTTCGTTTTGAAAACGCTGTGACTGTTTTAAAATCGTTCCGTTTTCGGCGATCAGATTATGTCCGGAAAATACAAGATCAGTTGTGGATTCTCCCTCTCCTGCACTTGCATAGAGATAGCCACAGATCAGTCTGGCTGACTGGTTCTGTACCAGAGCCGTACGATACAGACTCTTTCCGGTATTCTCATTGCTGGCAGACAAATTCACAATCACAGTGGCACCTGCCATAGCTGCAGCCACACTTGGCGGGTTCGGGACCCAGAGGTCTTCGCAGATCTCTGCTGCCACAGTCAGCCCTGGCATATCAGCACAGTGAAACAGCTGATTCATTCCAAACGGTACTTCCTGCCCGTCAAAAGTCACCCATTCTACATCCTTCCGCCCGGGTGTAAAATGGCGGGCCTCATAAAATTCTGCATAATTTGGAAGGTATCTCTTTGGAACGAGTCCCAGAAGTTCTCCCTGGCTAACTGCCGCAGCCACATTATAAAGCTTCTGATCTGCTTCCCACGGCAGCCCCACAAAGAATAATCCGTCCATCGCCAGAGATGTTTTTATGATCTTCTTCAGCCCTTCTTTTGCCGCATCCAAAAGATGCTCCTGCCAGAACAGATCACTGCAGGTATATCCAGTCAGACACAGTTCTGGAAATACTACAATCTTTGCTCCCTTTCCGGCAGCTTTTTTCATATCTCTACAGACAGATTCTGCATTATATGTACAGTCTGCCACCTTAATGTCTGGCGTCGCTGCCGCCACTTTTACAAACCCGTGTTTCATATCAGTCTCCTATCTGCCTATCTTGTTGCTTCTTTTTTCAATGCTTCCAGTTCTTCTACCGAGAACTTATAATTGGTATTGCAAAAATGACAGTTTACTTCAATCTCTTCTCCGTCATCAATCATGTTCTGCAATTCTTTTTTTCCAATGCTGATGATTGCCCTGGAAACCCGTTCCTTAGAACAGTTGCAGTGAAATCTTGTCTCCATTGTATCTGTAAATTCCACGCCCAGATCTCCCAGCAGATTTTCCAGAATCTGTTCCGGAGTATTACCGGCATCCAGCATGGCAGTTACTGATGTTACATTCTGAATTTTCTGTTCCAGCGCAGCAATGACTTTCTCTTCTGCAAACGGCATCAGCTGAATAATAAATCCACCAGCCTGACCTACTGTATTTTCTTTGTTCATCAGGACGCCCAGTCCCACTGCGGAAGGTACCTGCTCCGATGTGGCAAAATAGTAAGTCAGATCCTCTGCAATCTCACAGGTCTGCAGCATGGTCTGACTGGAATACGGTTCTTTCATTCCCATATCTTTGATCACATTTAGGAATCCAGGGCCTACTGCACCTGCCACATCCAGCTTACCTTTTGCATTAGCCGGAATCACGACATTTGGATTTCCCACATATCCTTTTACATTTCCATGAGAATCTGCCGTTACTGTAATGCCCTTTAACGGACCTCCTGCTTTGATCTGAAGGGTAAGTACATCTTCGTCTCCCTTCATCATACTGCCCATCATGGCTCCGGCTGTCAAAAGACGTCCAAGAGCTGCTGTTGCCACCGGACTGGTATTGTGCGCATTTCTGGCATACTCTACCAGGTCTCTTGTTGTTGCAGCAAACGCTCTGATCTGGCTGTCTGCTGCTGTTGCTCTTACAATATAATCAGACATTTCTGTCATCCTTTCTGTTTTTCATTTTGTTTTTTCTTACCTTTTTCTCTGGCCATGATATAGATTCGTTCACTGCTCTCTGTCGCTTCCTTCATCGTATCCGCATCCAAAGCGGATATCCATTCCATTCCGGCCTGTATCAAGATCCGACGAACGGTATTGATCTCATATCCTCTCTGATCATGGAGTTCCTGTTCTCTTCGATAGAGTCCGGATTTCTCTCTGATGAACAATGTCAGATCATATTCGTTGATCTGTTCTTCTTCAAACCAGCTGTTCTCCCAGATAAAGCTGCCCTCTTCTCTGCTGTCTGCCAGAACGCAGTCTCCACAGACATCACGGAAATAATGTATGGTCTTTAAATCAAAAAGAAAGAGTCCACCAGGATCCAGATAATTGTTCACACAGGCAAATACCTGTTCCAGATCCTTTTCAGTCAGAATATAATTCATAGAATCACAGACACTGACTACGGCTTTTACTGTGCCGTACAATTCAAACTCCCGCATATCCTGCTGCAGGTATAGAATATCATAGCCTGACTCTGCCTTTTTCTCTAACGCCTGCTCCAGCATTTCCAAGCTGGAATCCACTCCAATCATGTCATACCCGGATTCTGCCATCAGTTCTGTAAAGGTGCCTGTTCCACATCCCAGTTCCAGTACCAGACCGTTGTGGACTCCTTCTTTTTGTAGTATCTGTGTAATATTGGCAAGCCACTTTTTATATGGAATTTCTTCCATGAACATATCGTATACAGAAGCAAACTCTTCGTATGCTGCACGTTCTTCTTTCATTTTTGTGGTATCCTCTCCTGTGCATGTATTCCGGTATCTTACAGATACTGTTCCAGGAATGCGATCAGCTTTTTCATCTGCTCCTCTGTTCCAATCGTAATACGTAAGTAATTATCAATACCTGGCTTATTGAAGTAACGCACAAAAATATGCTGCTTTTTCAATGCTTCAAATAATTCTTTTGCCGGCACATGCTCATGTGTGGCAAAAATAAAATTTGTCTTTGAATCCGGGAAAGAAAATCCCAGTCTCTTCAGTTCTTTCTTTGTCCACTCCCTGACAGATACAATCTTTGCAGTGGTCTCCCGAAAATATGCTTCATCCTGAATTGCTGCGCTTCCCAGGATCAGACTTGGCCGGTTCATGGTATAGGAATTAAAGGAATATTTGGCGTCATTCAGATACTGAATCAGTTTCTCACTTCCGAACGCAAACCCAATACGCATACCAGCCATGGATCTGGACTTGGATGTGGTCTGGACCACCAGAAGATTCTCATATTTTTCTATTAACGGCAACACAGATGTTGCTCCAAAATCCACATAGGCCTCATCGATGATCACAACAGACTCTGGATTGTGTGCTATAATTCTTTCCACCTCTTCAAAAGGCATTTCCACACCGGTCGGAGCATTGGGGTTTGGAAAAATAATGCCACCATTTTCTTTCATATAATCTTCCGGCACAATGGCAAATTCTTCGTTTAAAGGAATCTGCTCATACGGAATTCGAAAGAGAGCTGCCCACACATCATAAAATGAATAAGTAATATCGGGGAATAAAATCGGTTTATCCGAATTAAAAAATGTCAGGAAGGCCATAGCCAGTACATCATCTGATCCCACTCCCACAAATACCTGTTCCTTTTTCACATGATAGGCTGCTGCCAGCCCTTCTACCAGGGCATCGGCTGCCGGTGCCGGATACAGGCGCAGGGCATCTGCCTCCATTTCCTTCAGTGCCTTTTCTACCAATGGAGATGGCGGATATGGATTCTCATTGGTGTTTAACTTTATCATGTCCGGAAAATCCGGCTGTTCCCCCGGTGTATACGGAACTACTTTTCTTACGTTTTCTTCCCAGATACTCATTGCTCTTCTCCTCATTTTTGCATATTTTTCTATTTCAGTCCAAATTCTTCTGCCAGTTTTTCAAACTGTCCAAGAGAATTGCAGATGGTTTCATAAGATACACAATAGGCCAGCCGTACATACCCCGGTCCTGCAAAAGAAGAACCTGGTACAATCAGCAAATGATATTTTTTAGCCGCTTCGCAAAATGCCTTATCATCTTCAACCGGTGATTTCATCCAGAGATAAAAGGCTCCTTCTGGTTTGACACAGGTAAATCCCATTTTTGTCAATCCTTCATACAGTTTCTTTCGATTGCGGTCATAATATTCCAGATCAACTTTTGCATCCAGGCATCTGGCAATCACCCGTTGAAACAGGGATGGTGCATTCACGTAACCCAAGATACGATTTGCCACATTGGCAGCCCCAATGATAGTCTCGCTGTCGTCCGCTTCATCAGGAATTACCAGATAACCAATACGCTCTCCCGGAAGGGACAGGGATTTGCTGTAGGAATAACCTACAATCGTATTATGATAATACCTGGTCAGATAAGGTACTTCCACTCCATCATAGGCCAGTTCCCGATATGGCTCATCTGAGACCAGATAAATACTGATACCGTACTCGGCTTCTTTCTTTCTAAGAATCTCTGCCATCTTCTGGATAGTTTCTTCAGAATATACCACACCGGTTGGATTATTTGGAGAATTCACGATCACTGCCTTTGTCTTTTCACAGATCATGTCTTCGAATTTTTCCAGATTTGGCTGAAAATCTGTAGTATTGGCCGGTACTGCTTTTAGAATTCCCTCATAATTCGATACATACGAACGGTACTCCCCAAAATATGGTGCAAAAGTCAGCACTTCTTCTCCCGGATTCAGCAGCGTCTTCATCACTACGTTTAATCCTCCTGCTGCCCCTACTGTCATCAAGATATTTTCCAGATGGAAACTGGTTCCAAAACGCTGATTCAGAGAATCTGCAATCGCCGCACGTACATCTTCATAGCCAGAATTGCTCATATATCCATGTACCATCAGGGAATCTTCTTCCTGAAGGATCGCCTCAACTGCCTGCTTTACTTCCTTTGGTGCAGGAACATTGGGATTGCCAAGGCTAAAATCATATACATTTTCGGCACCATACTTGGCCGCCATGATCTTTCCTTCTTCAAACATGGCCCGGATCGCCGAGCTGTTTTTTACCATTGCTGTCATTTTCTCTGAAATCATTTCCAGTTCCTCCTCTTTTTACTTCTTAAATCGAACCATACCTTTTTCTACCATAAATACTGGATGGTACGATAATTTTGCCTTGCGAAGCCCTTCTTCTCCTACATCATCTTCTCGATTGATATAGGTATACCCTTCTGTCTCATGAATGACAAACTGCTGATTGATCATAGCATAAGCCCCTTCGATATCCGTGCGGGCCTTTTCAATATGAACTACAATGGTATCATCACATACCGGTTCACCCATGGTAAATGCAACTACTTCCTGGTTCACCCGAAGAAGCCCTCCACGCAGTCCCAGTTCCTTATACAGACGCAGTGAATTCATCGCCACTGTCATCTCTGCATTTTTTTCATCGTCTTCATCCACATCATTGGCATTTCTCCATTTCAGCGCCATCTGAAAACAGTCTTCCACATTCTCATCCGAAATGCTCTCATACTTCCAGTCAGGATAGGTTTTCTGAAATTTGTTCACATGGTTCTTCTTTCCATGATACTTTTTTCCAGAGAGATTGGCAAGCTTTTCTCTCTCGTAAACATAATCTGCACTGTCCCGATCATATACAATCTCAAAAGTGTCCGGATACAGTCTTTCCAGTATCTCAAACTGAACCGGTGTCACCAGTCCCAGCCGAAATTTAAGATTCTCTTTTTCACAGTATGCTTTTATTGCTTCAATCGCCGCTTTTACATTTTTTTCCTCACCATATGGGAAATCAAAAAAAGGCTGTTCTTTTCCGCATTTAAATACCATCATGTCTTCCATTATGGCATATTCTACATAATAAAACCTGGACCAGAGATAGACACAGGAAAACGTGCATTCACAGCTTCTGCTTTTCTGCAGTGAAAAATAATGCATGATGATATCCCGGTCTCCCAGATCTGGCCTTTTAAACTCAGTGTTCATATCGTTCCTATTACCTCATCATTTTCTTTTTGAAAAGGGATGAGCGTTCTTGTATTTCCATCGAATCACGCCCATCCCTTTCCACACATCCATATACGGCAGGTTCGGCTATTCTACTACCAGTCCCTGTCTTGTCATCACATCAATTACCTGATTTACATACTTTTCGCAAAGCGCCTCTTCGGATGCTTCCACCATAACACGAATCACAGGTTCTGTTCCACTTTCTCTTACCAGAATGCGGCCTTCTTCACCAAGTTCCTGCTCTACTTTCTGAATCGCTTCTACCACTGCCGGATTCTCACGGGCTTCCTGTTTGTCAGCAACCCGTACATTTTTCAGAAGCTGTGGATAGATTCTTACATCAGCAGTCAGTGCTGCCAGACTCATCTTCTTCTCTGTCAGCACTTCCATGATCATCAGTGAAGTCAGAATACCATCCCCGGTTGTCGCATGTTTGCTGAAGATAATATGTCCTGACTGCTCACCACCGAGGCAGTGACCATTTTTCATCATATTCTCATATACATATTTATCTCCAACCGCAGTCTTTTCATACTCAATTCCGGCACGGTCAAACGCTTTATATAATCCCAGGTTAGACATTACGGTTGTTACCACCGTATCATTTTTCAGCCGACCATTTTCTTTTAAATACTTTCCACATACATAAAGAATCAGGTCTCCGTTTACCACTTCTCCATTCTCATCTACAGCGATGCAACGGTCTGCATCTCCATCATAGGCAAATCCCACATCCAGTTTTTTTTCTCTTACCAGATTCTGAAGTACCTCAATATGAGTGGATCCACAGTTCGTATTAATATTCGTTCCATCTGGATCATTATTGATCACATAAGTCTTCGCTCCCAGTGCATCAAATACACTCTTTGCAATAGAAGATGCACTTCCGTTAGCACAGTCCAGACCAATACGGTACCGCTTAAAGGATCGGGTAGCCAGGGAAATCAGATAACCAATATAACGGTTTCTTCCTGCTACATAGTCTATGGTACGTCCTACATTTTCTCTGGTAGCCAGCGGAAGTTCCTCAGTTTCTCCATCAATGTACTTTTCGATAAGTTCTTCCACACTTGCTTCCATCTTGTGGCCATGCCCGTTGATAATTTTTATTCCATTATCATAAAATGGATTGTGACTCGCCGAAATCATAATACCACAGTCAAAATCTTCTGTACGAACCACATACGATACACTCGGTGTTGTCGTTACGTGGAGCAGGTAAGCATCTGCACCGGATGCAGTCAGTCCTGCTACCAGTGAATATTCAAACATATAACTGCTTCTTCTGGTATCTTTCCCAATCACAATATTCGCTTTATGATTTCTTCCAAAATACCAGCCCAGAAATCTTCCTACTTTAAATGCATGTTCTACCGTAAGATTTACATTTGCTTCCCCACGGAAACCATCTGTTCCAAAATATTTTCCCATAATGTCCGCTCCTTAGCTTTGCGTTTCACGCTATTTATTCTTCATTCAGATTAGCCAGCTTTGCTGCCTGGTCTGCAGCAATCAGACTGTCAATCAGTTCATCAATATCACCATTCATAATAGAATCCAGCTTATACAGTGTCAGCTTGATTCTGTGATCTGTCACACGTCCCTGTGGGAAGTTGTAAGTACGAATCTTCTCAGAACGATCTCCTGTACCGATCTGGCTTCTTCTCAGTTCTGCTTCTGCATCGTGTGCCTTCTGCTGCTCAATATCATACAGCTTTGCACGTAACAGTGCAAATGCCTTTGCCTTATTCTGCAGCTGAGACTTCTCTGTCTGGCTGTATACCACAATACCGGTCGGGTAATGGGTCAGTCGTACAGCCGAGTCAGTCGTATTGACACACTGTCCACCATTTCCTGATGCACGCATAACGTCAATACGAATATCTTTTTCGTCAATCACCACATCTACCTCTTCTACTTCCGGCATAACTGCAACTGTAATCGTAGAAGTGTGAATTCTTCCGCCTGACTCTGTCTCAGGGACACGCTGTACACGATGTACACCACTTTCGTACTTCAGTTTGGAATAGGCACCCTTTCCGGTAATCATGAAGTTTACTTCCTTCATTCCTCCAATTCCGATCTCATCGCAGTTCATCAGTTCCACTTTCCAACGATTCTTCTCTGCGTATTTTACATAAAGACGATACATCTCTGCTGCAAAAAGTGCTGCTTCATCTCCACCTGCACCGGCACGAATCTCTACGATAACGTTCTTATCATCATTAGGATCCTTTGGCAGAAGCAGAATCTTCAGTTCTCTTTCCAGCTCTTCAATACGTTTCTTTGCATCAGACAGTTCTTCTTTTAACATTTCACGCATTTCTTCATCTGATTCTTCTTCCAGCATGGCTACAGAATCTTCTACTGTCTGTTTGCAGTCTTTATATTCTTTATAAGCATCCACAATTGGCTGCAGATCGCTTTGTTCTTTCATCAGTTTCTGAAAACGAGCCTGATTGTTGGCAACTGTTGGTTCGTTCAGTTCATTTAATACTTCTTCAAAACGGATCAGCAGATCCTCCAGTTTATCAAACATAGTTCCTCCTTTATCTATCAGGGCCGATATTGTCCCAGTACGATCCGGTCCAGTCCGGCCAGATCCTTTTTCACAGTCACTTCCCGGTATCCGCTCTGAATCATCAGTGTGCTCACTGCCTCTCCCTGCAGATATCCAATCTCAAATAACAGCCATCCCTCTGGCTCCAGGTAATGCAACGCCTCTTTTATGATCTTCCGGTAAAAAAAGAGTCCGTCTTCCTTTCCATCCAGTGCCAGCATCGGCTCATGATCCCGCACTTCCGGTTCCAGTCCCCTGATCACTTCACTCTCAATGTAAGGTGGATTAGAAACAATACAGTGATATCGTCCTGTCACATTTTCCATAAGGTCGCCCTGTACAAACCTTACTTTTGCTTCCAGATGCATTGCATTTTTTTCAGCCACTTTCAGAGCCTCTTTGGAAATATCTGTTGCACAGCAGACACACTGATCCCTCATCAGCTTCTGGATGCTGATAATAATGCATCCCGAGCCGGTACATACATCCAGCACATGATCTCCCGGTTTCACCTTTTTCAGTGCTTCCTCTACCAGGCATTCTGTATCCTGTCTGGGAATCAGTACCTGTTCATTCACCTGAAACTCCAGTCCACAGAACTCCTGCTTTCCGGTTATCTGCTGTACCGGAATTCGCTGTGCTCTTTTTGCAATGGCACATTCATAGCTATGCCGTGCTTCTTCAGGCATCTCTTCCATCTGTCGCAGAAAATAATGTGCCCGATCTATCTTTCCAAATTCTTCTAAAAGAATCCAGGCATCTGCACCTGCTTCTTCCACACCGCATTGCTGCAGCCTGGCTGTGCCTCTTTTATATGCTTCCTGCCAGGTCATGCAGTGACCTCTTCTGTCTTCTTCAGCTGAGCTGCAGATTTTTTTTCTGTTCCCGGCACAATTGTCTCTCCAACTACATACTCTTTCTCTGTCAGTTCGTAGTTTGCTCCAAAGTTCTCATTCAGGAACTTCTTCCAGTCAAATACCGCTTCCACAGAAGCAATCGCTACTTCCACCATATCCGGACCAGGCTCTCTTGTTGTCATATGCTGCAGTGCCATTCCTGGTTTACTGAGCAATGCTACAAGCCTGTTATCACTTGTTCCTGCCAGGCGGATAAACTCATAGGAAATACCTGCCACAACCGGAAGCAAAAGAATCCGAATCACGAATCCCAGTGTTTTGGAATCTACGCGAATAAACATATGGAGAATAATACTGACTACCATAACAATCAGCAGGAAACTGGTTCCACAACGCTTATGCTCTCTGGAGCTTTTCATGACGTTTTCCACATTCAGTTCCATTCCATGTTCAATACAGTTGATACACTTATGTTCAGCGCCATGATACATAAACACTCTCTGAATATCTTTCATTCTGGAGATCAGAGTTATATACCCCATAAATATAACGATCTTCAGCACACCTTCACAGGCTGCAATCAATGACTGGGAATCTGTTACTTTTCTCAGTAAAAGTGACAGCAGATATGGCAGAATCATAAATACTGCAACCGCCAGCACCATGGAAAATGCAACCGTTACCCCCATCAACAGATCCATTCCTTTTTTAGTTCCAAGAAAATCATCGATCTTCTTTTCCAGCTTTGATGGTTCCTTTTCCGGTTCTTCCTCTTCTTCATCGTCAAAAAATCCGGCTGAATACGTGAGTGTCTTCATACCAAGTACCAGAGAATCTACAAAATTAAACACACCTCTGACAAATGGCAGACCAAAAAACTTCTTTCCTTTTACAAAACCTGGAGACTCAGCAGTCTTTACAATAATTTCTTTATCCGGCTTTCGGACAGCTACCGCATAGCGGTCTCCGTTCTTCATCATAACGCCTTCCATGACTGCCTGGCCGCCAATGCCTGAACCCTTCACGCCCATGTTTTCCTCCTAGCAAAAAGGTTGAGATTTTCCAACCTCAACCTTACCTTACGCTTCTTATTATTTAATACCGTATTTCTTATTGAACTTATCAATACGTCCACGTGCAGCAGCGGATTTCTGCTGACCTGTATAGAATGAGTGGCATTTGGAACAGATTTCTACGTGGATATCTTTCTTTGTAGATCCTGTCACGAATGTATTGCCACAGTTGCAAGTTACAGTTGCCTGATAATACTCAGGATGGATTCCTTCTCTCATGTCTTTCACCTCTTATATTATATTCGTGAACTGCCTATGGGATACTCCCAATCCTTCCCGGCCAATGCTGCTCCTGATGTATCCACAGCAAGATATCCCGGGCTAACCCTGTAAGTCCCTACAGTTAAACTTATGGCATACTTATGCCAATAACAACCGAATTATAGCATACCGTTTCCACATTTGCAATACTACTTTAAATAAATTTTTGTTTTTTTACTAATTGAACAAACTCTTTATTATCACGCGTCCGGACAAACATATTCAGAATATTCTCTACTGCTTCATCTGACTTCATTCCATTAAGCGCTTTACGCATAATATAAACTGCTTCCTGTTCTTCTTTATCCAGCAGCAGGTCTTCTCTGCGGGTACCGGATTTCGGAATGTCAATAGCCGGGAATACTCTCTTTTCAGATAACTTACGATCCAGAACCAGTTCCATATTACCGGTTCCCTTAAATTCTTCGTATACCACATCATCCATTTTGCTTCCTGTATCCACCAGTGCTGTGGCAAGAATTGTCAGGCTGCCGCCTTCTCTCATATTTCGTGCTGCACCAAAAAATCTTTTCGGCATATGAAGCGCTGCAGGATCCAGACCACCTGAAAGGGTTCGGCCACTTGGCGGTACTACCAGGTTGTAAGCACGGGCCAGTCTGGTAATGCTGTCAAGAAGAATCACCACATCCTCCTGGTGCTCCACCAGTCTCTTAGCACGTTCAATTACCATTTCTGAAACACGTTTATGATGTTCTGCCTGCTCATCAAACGTAGAATATACTACTTCAACATTTTTTCCTACAATCGCCTCTTTGATATCAGTTACTTCTTCCGGGCGTTCGTCAATCAGGAGTACAATCAGATGCAGATCTGGATTATGCTCCAGCAGAGACTGGGCAATGCTCTTCAACAAGGTTGTCTTACCAGCCTTTGGCGGAGATACGATCATTCCTCGCTGTCCTTTTCCAATCGGAGATATGAGATCTACAATTCGCATGGATACCTCTTTGCTTCCCCGTTCTACCCGAAGACGCTGATTTGGGAATATTGGTGTCATATCTTCGAAATTATATCTTTTTACTGCTTCAGATGGTGCCATACCGTTGATGCCTGTCAGATATAATAATGCACTGAATTTTTCCTGTGCTGTCTTGATACGGGTATTTCCCTCAATAATATCACCGGTCTTTAAACTAAATTTTCGAATCTGGGATGGTGATACATAAACATCATTTTCTCCCGGAAGATAATGATTGCTTCTGATAAAACCATATCCATCTGGCATAACTTCCAGGATTCCGCTGACACGAATTCCGCTATCCAGCTGTGCCATATCAATGGATGGCTTGTCATCCTCTTTTTCTTTTTTCTCAGCCGTTCCTTCCTGATAAGTACTATTTTCTGCCACTTTATCTGCCTGTTTCTCTGATGTCTCATCTTTCTGCACGGTTTTCTCTGTCTGAGCGGTTTTCTCATCTTCTTCCAGCATCAGATTCACAACCTCACTTTTACGCATTCCGCTGCTCACTTTTAAGCCTCTTGTTTTTGCAATACTTTTCAGTTGGGCAGCAGAAAGAGATTCATATTGTTCTCTTGTCATATTATCGTCCTTTCTACTTTCCGTCTCAACTTATCTACGCTTTGTGTGATATTGTTCTGTAGTTCCTTACTTGTGTCTATCATGGGTTTCTGTCGAATCGACTTGAAAAAATCAGATACATGAATAGCCATAATATAACATATTTTTTTTCAAATTGCAAGACTCACTGTCTCAGGACAGGATTCCTCCCAGCATTCCACCACCAAGGCACAGTGCGAAGGTTGTCAGGAGCTGGACCCATGATGCTGTCATATCACCTATGCATACAGAAGCCAGCAGAAGGAGAAGATAATAAATCATTCCCGCTGCTATTCCCCACAAAAGTCTTTTCTTACGGATTCCTTTTCCGGCTGCGAAACCACATATTCCACTTCCCAGCACATAGATTACCTGGATTCCGGCCAGAACCATACTTTCCTCCGGTTCCATCTGATACAATAAAAATGCCACCAGTAAAAGAGCTGCTCCCGTCACCAGATAGGAAAGCAGCAGGGCTTTGATCATGATTCTAAGTTCTGTCTGTACTTTCATATCGCACTCCTCTTTTTATGATTTTTATGATAAATATATATGCCACTCTTTCTGATATATGTTTCGTATCTGTTTATTTTCTTCACAGATACGAATCTAAAATTTCTCTCAGAATAATGGATTCTAAGTGGGGTACTATTTATTATATTGAAATTTTGCCAGAAATAGGTTATGATGTCGGATAAGAAACTATAGATTGGAGATGATGAATTGAATTCCAGTGACCCCGCCATATTAGGCGTCATTATTGTATTGATTCTGCTCTCTGCATTTTTTTCATCCGCAGAGACAGCACTGACTACGGTAAACAAGATTAAGATTATGACTTTGGCTGAAGAAGGCAACAAACGAGCCAGTACCTTATTAAAGGTAATTGATAACCCGGGAAAAATGCTGGGGGCAATCCTGATCGGCAACAATATTGTCAATCTGTTCGCTTCCTCACTGACCACCACTCTTGCACTTCATATTTTTAACAGTATTGGTGTAAGTGTCTGTACCGGTATTCTGACTCTGGTCATTCTGATATTTGGTGAGATTTCACCAAAGACCCTGGCTGCTTCCTATGCTGAGAAACTGGCACTGGCCTATGCAGGCGTGATCTATGGTCTCATGACTATCATGACACCTTTTATTTTTGTAACAAACAGACTGTCCTACCTGTTTTTGAAATTGTTCCATGTAGATCCAAATAAACGGAACGATGTCATTACAGAAAATGAATTACGTACCTATGTGAATGTCAGTCACGAAGATGGTGAAATCGAGCAGGATGAAAAACAGATGATCTATAATGTATTTGATCTGGATGATACCCAGGCGAAAGACATTATGGTTCCACGTGTGGATATGGTATCCATTGATATCAATGCCTCTTTTCAGGATATCCTGGAAATCTACCGGAAAGAAAAATTCACACGCTATCCGGTATACGAAGACAGCAATGATAATGTGATTGGTGTTCTGAATATCAAAGATCTGCTTCTTTGTGGTACTTCTGGTTTTCGTCTGAAAGAACATATTCGTGAGCCATTCTTCACCTACGAGTTTAAAAATACTGCTGAACTTCTGGATGAAATGCGAAAAGACTCTATTAACTTTACTATTGTTCTGGACGAATATGGTGCGACAGTAGGGCTGATCACGCTGGAAGATCTTCTGGAAGAGATTGTTGGAGAAATCCGTGATGAATACGATAACGATGAGGCGGATCTCATCAAAGAAATATCTGATCATGAATATATTATTGAGGGCTCTATGAAGCTTGACGATATCAATGATGCTCTGCATCTGCCTGATAAAGATCTGGCTCTGGTCTCCGAAGATTATGACTCAATCGGCGGTTACATCATCGAGCAGCTGGATCATCTTCCAGAACTTCATGAGGGAATCACTACTGAATCCGGCATACGTCTGGTTGTGGATAAAATGGATAAAAACCGTATTGATAAAGTACATATGTACTTACCAAAAGTAGAACAAAAGAGCGAATCCTGATGGATCCGCTCTTTTTCATACTCACACTTCTATCGTAAGACTTATTCTTTAAAGTTCTCGCATGCGGATTACCTTTGCAGGACACTTTTCCGCACATTTTCCACATTTTACACACTTGGACTGATCAATCACAGCTACATTGCCGTTCATGGTAATTGCTTCGTGTTCACACTGCTTTACACATGCTGTACATCCAAGACAGCCAGCACTGCAGGCTTCTTTCACAGCCTTACCTTTTTCCTGAGAACTACACTGTACTACATATACAGAACTGTCTGGAATCAGGCAAATCAGTCCATTCGGACATACCTTGGTACATGCTCCACAGCCCACACATTTGGAACGGTCAACTTTTGCCACACCGTTCACTACATGAATTGCATCAAACTGACATGCTTTCACGCAGGAACCAAATCCCATACATCCATGTGTACATTTCTTTGTTCCTTTTCCCGGAACAACAGCCGCTGTACGACAGTCTTTGATTCCAAAGTAGTTGCATTTTTCCTGTGCAGCATCACAGTCACCCGCACATTTCACAAATGCAACCTGCTTCTCGGCAGCAGTCATCTCTACTCCGAGAATCGCACTGATCTTTTCTGCAACCGGTGCACCGCCTACCGGACACTGATTAACCGGAGCCTCACCTTTTGCAATGGCTGCTGCCAGGCCGTCACAACCTGGGAATCCACAGCCTCCACAGTTGTTTCCCGGCAGTTCAGCACGGATCGCCACTTCTTTTTCATCTACTTCTACTTTGAATTTTTCACCGGCTGTCACCAGGAGAAATCCAACGATAATACCTACTACTCCAATTACCAGAGCAGCCATGATGATTGCTGTTACGCTCATCTTTCTTCCTCCTTAGATCAAACCTGCAAAACCATTGAAGGCAATCGCCATCAGTGCTGCTGTAAACAGTACGATTGGCATACCCTGTAATGGTTTGATAATTGTGTTGTCTGCATTTCTTTCACGAATACCTGCCATAATTACAATGGCAATAGTAAATCCAACAGATGTACCGATACCGTTTACCACACTGGTTACAAAATCATATTCTTTCTGTACATTCGTCAAAGCTACGCCAAGAACTGCACAGTTTGTGGTGATCAGTGGCAGATACACACCCAGAGCGCTGTACAGCGCCGGGCTGGATTTTTTCAGAAACATTTCTACGAACTGTACCAGACCGGCAATAACCAGAATAAATACGATCGTCTGTAAATATTCCAGATTGAATGGTACCAGTACCAGACTGTAGATCAGACTGGCAACTGCTGATGCAATCGTAATAACAAAGATAACTGCAAGTCCCATACTTGCTGCGGTCTTAACCTGCTTGGAAACTCCAAGGAACGGACACAGACCGTAGAACTGGCTGAGCACTACGTTGTTTACCAGTGCCGCACCAACTAAAACCAAAATCATTTCTGACATGTCTCTTCCTCCTAGCTTTCCTTACTTTCTTCTTTTCTGTCTGCACAGGATGAGCCACAACCACAGCAGTCGCCATCGCATCCTTCTACTTTCTTGTTTGCTGCATTCTTAATATTCAGACCATTTAAGATTGCAATCAGAGTTCCCAGTACAATAAACGCACCTGGGGCTCTTACGAAAATTGCGATTGGCTGATATGCGGATGGCATAACCTGGAATCCCAGAATTGTTCCTGCTCCGATCAGCTCACGGAACAATGCAATCAGAGTCAGGGCAATGGTAAAACCAAGGCCCATTCCAATACCATCGCAGGCTGCCAGAAGAGGAGTTGCTTTGGAAGCATATGCTTCTGCACGTCCCAGAATAATACAGTTCACTACAATCAGCGGAATATACAGTCCCAGTGACTCATACAGGGATGGGATATAGGCCTGAAGGAGCAGCTGCACTACTGTTACCAGTGAAGCAATTACTACGATATAGGCCGGAATTCTTACTTTGTCCGGGATCACATTTCTCAGTGCTGAAATCAGCAGGTTCGAAAGGATCAAAACCGCCATAGTAGATAATCCCATGCCAAGACCGTTGTTCACGGATGTGGTAACTGCCAGTGTCGGACACATACCCAGCACGAGGATAAATGTTGGATTTTCTTTTATAATACCATTTAAAATTCGCTCTTTATATGGATTCATCACTCGCACCTCCTTTACTCAGCTGCACTGTCAATTAAGTACAGTGCGGCATTCATTGCATTTGTTACAGCGGTGGAAGTAATGGTAGCACCACTGAGCGCCTGAATATCATTTTCTCCGGAAGCTCCGTCTTTTACAAGATTGAAGGTTCCTTCTTTACCGATAAACTGATTCATGAAATCAGGATTCTGTGCATTCATTCCCAGACCTGCTGTCTCATTAATGGTCAGGAATTCCATACCTGTTACTTTCTTATCTTCTGAAATACCAACGGTAATCGTAATATCGCCACCAAATCCATCTTTGGATGTTACATTTACTACATAACCGGCTGTATTTCCAGATGCATCCAGTCCCTGATATACACTTTCAAAGACGATATTGCCATAAGTACCATTGGAAATATCACTGTCAGATGTCGTAAGCTCTTCTGCTTTTGCCTCCAGATCATCAGATTCCTGGAAATCTTCTGCATCTGGGCATACAGCTACATAAGCTGCTACTGCTGCTGCTTCTTCAGCCTTCTGGATCGGACCCTTTGTCATTTCATAAGCTGCACCAAGTGCCAGACCTGCAACCAGTGTAATCACCAGCAGAGAAATAGCAGGCTTGTATGTCTTAAGGGAAATACCAGATCCTTCGCCGTCCAGTGCATTCTTCTCATATCCAAATGCGGTTGGCATTGTGATACGCTCGATCAGTGGAACCAGAAGGTTGCTGATGATGATCGCATAGGAAACACCCTCTGCAGATGCACCATATGTACGGAAGATACCGGTCAGCACACCAAGTAATACGGCATACAGTACTTTTCCTTTTTCTGTCATCGGGCTGGTAACATAATCAGTTGCCATAAAGATGGCACCCAGAAGCAGACCACCGGAACAGATCTCAGATGCCACAAAGACCGGTGAAAATCCATGTCCGCCAAAAATAAACTCAAATACTGCAAATGCAGCTACGTAAATCACCGGGATTTCCCAGGTAATTACTTTTCTGATCAGGAGATATGCTCCACCGATCAGCAGTGCCAGTGCGGAGATCTCTCCGATCGTTCCACTGGTAAATCCTAAAAATGCTGACATCAGGTTGGTGCTGCCTTCGGAAGAAAGCTGTACCAGAGGCGTTGCTCCAGATACACCATCCACAGTGAAGTCACTCATCAGCTGGGTGAAGGAAATCAGAAGGAAACATCTCGCACCCAATGCCGGGTTCATAAAGTTCTGTCCAATTCCTCCAAAGAACTGTTTTACAAAAATAATGGCAAAAATACTGCCAAGTGCCGGAATCCAGAGTGGAATCTCTGGCGGCATATTCAAGCCGATCAGAAGTCCTGTTACCAGTGCACTTCCATCTCCGATTGTTACTTTCTGTCCTGTAATCTTCTGGAATGCATATTCGGACAGCACTGCAACTGCGATAGAAATCAGCAGAACCAGAAGTGCATGAAGTCCAAAACGATATACACCAAATGCTGATGCCGGAATCAGGGCAATGGCCACATCCAGCATGATACTTCTTGTCGTCTCTCCACTGCGGACATGCGGTGAGGAAGACACATTAAAAAAACCGTTCACAATTCTTCCTCCTATTTCTTCTTTCTTCTTTCAGCTGCAACTGCCTGACGCATCTGTTTAAATGCCTGTGTCAGTGGACGTTTTGCCGGACAGATAAATGTACAGCAACCACATTCACAGCATTCCATACCATTTAATGCTGTAAAACGCTCCATATCATAATGCTGCGCAGCTTCCATAAGCTTCTGTGGAATTACATGAGATGGACAGACCTGAGCGCACTTTCCACAACGAATGCAGGCTGTCTCTTCATATTTCTCCACTTCATCTTCCATGAAACAGGTTAATGCGGATGAAGTCTTCACTATCGGTATATCTACAGTAGATAATGCCATACCCATCATTGGGCCTCCAGAGATGACCTTCTTCACACCATCCTTAAATCCACCGGATGCTTCTACCAGTTCAGCATAAGATGTTCCAATCTTTACATTGTAGTTGCCTGGCTGATTGATCCCATTTCCGGTTACGGTAAAGATTCGACGCATCAGTGGTGTGTTTTCGCATACTGCCATATGAATCGCAATCACTGTATCTACGTTATCTACAATACATCCTGCATCTGCCGGAAGCTTGGTGGAATTGATCTTTCTTCCTGTTACAGCATAGATCAGATTACGCTCTGCCCCCTGTGGGTACTTGGTCTGCAGTGTGCGAACCTCGATACGATCCTCATTTTTTACCAGTTCTTCCAGATTCTTGATACCTGCAGGCTTGTTTGCTTCTACTGCAATTACACCCTTTGCATGATCAAACAGCTGAAGCATTACTTTCAGACCACTGACAATATGCTGTGGACATTCCATCATCATACGATAATCACTGGTCAGATACGGTTCACACTCTGCACCATTGACAATGATGTAATCAATTGCATCTGGATTCTTTGGCATCAGCTTTACATGGGTCGGGAATCCCGCTCCACCCAGTCCGACGATTCCGGCATCCTTCACCGCATCAATGATCTCTTCTTTGGACATCTTCGTGTAATCCCGGTACTGTCCCATTCCTTCTATTGGGGTGTAATTTCCATCGTTCTCAATCACAATGGATTCTACCTTTGCACCGGAAACGGTAAGTCTAGGCTCTATCGCCTTTACTTTTCCGGAAACAGAACTTACGATATTCGCTGATACAAAGCCGCCAGCTTCCGCGATTCTCTGACCCATCAGAACGGTATCATTTTTCTTAACAAGTGGCTTTGCCGGCGCACCTATATGCTGCGACAGCGGGTATACCAAATCTCCTTTCGGGAGATAAGTCTGCACCGGACAGTCTTTTGTGAGCTTCTTTCCATCATCAGGATGGACTCCGCCCTTGAATGTTGGTAGTTTCATACTTTCCCTTCTCCTTATCTTTTCAAGCTATCTTATACAGCGCTTCTCTACAATATCATATACTTTTTTTTCATCATTTTCAACAATATATTTTTCCATACCGGTTAATTTTTTGTCATATATTGGTATTTTTTTATCAGACTCTTATGATTCTTTTCCGTATCTGTTCTCCCAAAAACCCGATAATTCCGCCAGTTATGCACCCTGCCGCCAACAGAACCGGGAAGTAAGTAAATACTGCTCCATTCTCCAAAATGACTGCTGCCATAAGCAATTGTCCTACATTATGTGCAATCCCACCGGCAATACTAACCCCTGCCGGGAGCAAAAAATCCTTTTTCTGGAAGATCCACATTACCAGAAAGCTTAAAATTCCACCAGCCATACTATACAGAAATGCAGAACCATTTCCAAAGGTAATGCTTACCAGCAGTATTCTCACCATAGAAATCAGGAAAGCCTCTCTGGCTGTCATCGTATACAGAGCAAGAAATACTACCAGATTGGCCAGACCCGGCTTCACTCCCGGTATCCCAACCGGAAGTGGAATCAACATTTCCACATAACTCAATACCATGGCAAGGGCAATCAGCACACCGTATAGCGCAACCTTCTGCGCAGAAGATTTCTTTTTCATATCTGTTGCCTCCTCATTTTAAAAACAGCGTAGTCTCCTAAAGACTACGCTGCAATCGTAACATACTTTCGATCAACGGGCAACTGCTGCCACAGGGATCCTATTCTGTTTTTCTTCTTGGATATCTCCGCTGAACATCTGTCCGTTCTAACAGATAATCTACACTGACATTATGATAATCTGCGATCTGAACTAAAATATCCAATGGCATCATACTGTCTGCATTCTCATATCTGCTATAGGTACGCTGATTAATGTTTAACTCTCTTGCCATCTGCGTTTGGTTCATATCTTTATCTTCACGCAGATTCCTTATTCTCTGGTACTTTCTCATATGACTGCCTCCTGTACCAATTATAAGGCAGCCATATTTTGGCCCTTGTTTTTAGTCAGATATTGACTAAATTGCTAATATATTCCAGTTGTATAAGAAATCTGATTGCTGATCTCCTGCACCACATCCGACGGTGTATAATCTTCACTTCCATATAAATAGGAATGAAGCTGACTGACGTTCTCCGCCAGATTGATCGGAATCACGCAATCACTGCCATTCACTGTCATGGTTGTTTTCTCAAACGGGAATCCAACCGTCTCATTCATTGTATACTTTCCTGTTCCAGATACAAGCTTCCATATTTCCGTCACTGAAAGACTGGTGGACACCATCGGTAATACGGTATCTATAATATCATTCAGCATCAGCAGATCGCTGTTCTGCGCTTTTTTCATCACCTGCTCCAGTACCGTTCTCTGCCGCTCTGTTCGCTCATAATCTAATCCAATATAACGAATTCTGCTGTACGCCAGTGCCTGCATGCCATTCAGGTGCTGAAGTCCTGGTCCCGGCACATCCTCGCATTCCTTTCCCAGCACTTCCCGTTCTTCTACCAGATAGCCGTTCAGCCACACAACCTCTCCCTCTGACAGATTGATATCAACGCCCCCGAACAGATCTACCAGTTCGACCAGTGCCTGAAAATTCACAGTCACATAATCTGTAATATTCAAATCCAGATTCTTATTCAACATACTGACAGACTGCTGTGCACCCCCAATGGAATACACTTCCGTACATTTTCGGTACTCTCCAGCTGTGGTATCCAGATAAGTATCTCTATACACCGAAGCAAGCTGTACTTTTTTCGTCTCATTATCGATACTGCAAACCATAATGGTGTCGCTGTTTGCACCCGATTCCAGTGCTCCCGTACGGGAATCCACACCGAAAAATGCCACCGTAGTGTACTTCTTCATCCGGTTCCATTCATCTTCCGAAATACTGCTGTTCACCACCAGCTGCTCCTCCTGTATATCTGTTCTGGTAATCTGGGTAAACTTGTAAGCTACAAACAATGCACAGGCCAGAGCTGCCAGCACAGCTATCTCAAACAGGAACTTTATCCAGCGAAATCTTTTTTTCTTTCTTCTTTTCTTTTTGCTCATGCCTGATCCTTTCTTTATAAGAACCTGAATTTGTTACAAACACCTGCGGATACCGCAGGTGTACAGTTCTTTCAGTATAGCATAACTTTGCGGTTTCCTCAAGAAACACTTGCATTTTTCAGATTATCAGTTAAAATACACTATGAGACTTATTGGATAATTATTATAGGTTAAGGAGAATTTTATGATCAGTGCAAATAATGTGACACTGCGTATTGGTAAAAAAGCATTATTCGAAGATGTTAATATCAAATTTACCGAAGGCAACTGTTATGGTCTGATCGGTGCCAATGGTGCCGGAAAGTCCACATTTTTAAAAATTCTGTCTGGTGAACTGGATACCACAAATGGTGACATCGTGATCACACCTGGACAGCGTCTTTCCGTTCTGGAACAGAACCACTTTAAATACGATGACTATCCTGTTCTGGATACGGTAATTATGGGTAACCAGCGACTGTATGATATCATGAAGGAAAAAGAAGCTATCTATGCAAAACCAGATTTCACTGATGAAGACGGTATTCGTGCCAGTGAACTGGAAGGGGAATTTGCTGAAATGAACGGATGGGAAGCAGAATCTGACGCTGCCCAGCTGTTAAACGGACTCGGTATTGAGACAGATCTTCATTATGCTATTATGAAAGACTTAAGCGGTAGCGAAAAGGTGAAAGTTCTGCTGGCAAGAGCACTGTTTGGTAATCCTGACATTCTGCTTCTGGATGAGCCGACCAACCACCTGGATCTTGCAGCTATCGAATGGCTGGAAGAATTCCTGATCAACTTTGATAATACTGTTATTGTCGTATCCCATGACCGTTATTTCTTAAATAAAGTATGTACTCATATTGCCGATATCGACTATGGCAAGATCCAGCTTTACGCCGGCAACTATGATTTCTGGTATGAATCCAGTCAGCTGATGATCAAGCAGATGAAAGAAGCCAACAAAAAGAAGGAAGAAAAGATCAAGGAGCTGCAGGAGTTTATTTCCCGATTCAGTGCCAATGCTTCCAAATCCAAGCAGGCCACTTCCAGAAAACGTGCTCTGGAAAAAATTGAGCTGGATACTATCAAACCATCCAGCAGAAAATATCCATACATTGATTTTCGTCCAAACCGCGAGATTGGCAACGAAGTGCTGGCTGTTGAAGGGCTGACTAAAACGATCGATGGTGTAAAAGTTCTGGATAATCTGACCTTTACCGTTGGTCACGATGATAAGATTGCTCTGGTTGGCGGTAACGAACTGGCTAAGACTGTACTCCTTCAGATTCTGTCCGGAGAAATGGAACCTGATTCCGGAAGCTTTAAATGGGGTGTTACTACCAGTCAGTCCTACTTTCCAAAAGACTACACCAAAGAGTTCGACAATGACCTGATTATCGTAGACTGGCTGACCCAGTATTCTGAAATCAAAGACGCCACTTATGTACGTGGTTTCCTTGGACGTATGCTGTTTGCCGGTGATGATGGCGTAAAAAAAGTCAAAGTTCTTTCCGGTGGTGAGAAAGTACGCTGTCTGCTCTCCAAGATGATGATCAGCGGTGCCAATGTACTGCTCTTCGATGAACCGACCAACCATCTGGATATGGAATCCATCACCGCCTTAAATAACGGTATGATCAAATTCCCAGGAGTGATTATCTTCACCTCCCGTGACCACCAGATCGTTCAGACCACCGCTAACCGTATTATGGAAATCCTTCCAAATGGTTCTATGATCGATAAGATCACGACTTACGATGAATATCTGGCCAGCGATGAAATGGCAAGAAAACGTCAGGTATATACTGCTGATACTTCTGAAGATGACAACTAAAAAGTTCCTCTTCACAGCTGATATTGCTGATATTCTTTAACAGATAATACCATATTACAAAGACCATGCTTTCGTTTCTTTTATTACGAAAACATGGTCTTTCTCATTTACATTTTTAAATTGTTGCGATATCAATCAGTGACAGTTTCGTCACATCTGCATTTTCCAGACTGGAAACCAGTGCTCCTGCGGTATCAATTGCTGTCAGTACATTGACACCTGTCTCGATAGCATTTCTACGAATAACAAATCCATCTCTGCTCTTTTCCACACCCTGAGATGGAATATCGATAACCAGATCAATCTTATGTCCCAGAATCAGGTCAAGGATGTTCGGAGATTCCTGTTCGATCTTACGTGTCATACGAACCTGCACATCTGCATCCATCAGTGCTTTGGCGGTTCCCTTTGTTGCAAAGATATTGTAGCCCAGTGCTTCAAATCGTTTACCGATCTTCACAGCTTCTTCCTTATCTTCGTCACGTACCGTCATGATCATGTTGTGATGCTTCGGCAGACGGATTCCGGCGCCCAAAAATGCTTTGTAAAGCGCTTCATTAAAGGTTTTTGCAATACCAAGACACTCACCGGTAGACTTCATCTCCGGACCAAGGCTGATGTCTGCACCACGGATCTTCTCGAAGGAGAATACCGGCATCTTAATGGCAAAATAATCTGCTTCTGGCTGAAGTCCCGGTTCATAACCCAGATCTTTGATCTTGGCTCCAAGAATCACCTTTGTTGCCAGAGGTACAATCGGAATACCGGTCACTTTACTGATATACGGTACTGTTCGGCTGGAACGAGGATTTACCTCAATCACGTATACTTCTTCTCCGCACACAATAAACTGAATATTGATCAGACCGATAACATGCAGAGACTGGGCAAGTCTCCTGGTATATTCCTCAATGGTTTTCTTCACGCTTGCGCTAATGCTCTGTGCCGGATATACAGAGATACTGTCTCCGGAATGGATACCCGCTCTCTCGATATGCTCCATGATACCTGGAATCAGAATATCTGTTCCGTCACATACCGCATCTACCTCAATCTCTTTACCCATCAGGTATTTATCCACCAGAATCGGGTGATCCTGTGCAATACGGTTAATAATTCCGATAAATTCGTCTACGTCTTCATCGTTAATGGCAATCTGCATACCCTGGCCGCCCAATACATAAGAAGGTCTTACCAGCACCGGATATCCCAGTTCATTGGCTGCTTTCTTTGCTTCTTCTGCGGTAAATACTGTATGTCCCTGTGGTCTTGGAATCTGGCATTTTTCCAGAATCTCATCAAACAGTTCTCTGTCTTCTGCCGCATCTACATTCTCTGCAGAGGTTCCCAGAATCGGTACCCCCATCTTCATGAGACTCTCTGTCAGCTTAATTGCAGTCTGTCCACCGAACTGTACTACCGCTCCATCCGGTTTTTCAATGTTTACAATATTTTCCACATCTTCCGGTGTCAACGGTTCGAAATACAGCTTATCTGCAATATCAAAGTCGGTGCTGACCGTTTCCGGATTGTTGTTGATAATGATGGTCTCATAATTTTCCTTTGAAAATGCCCAGGTACAATGTACCGAGCAGAAGTCAAATTCGATACCCTGACCGATACGGATTGGACCGGAACCAAGTACCAGTACTTTTTTACGGTCTTTTGTTTCCACCACTTCATTCTCACTGCCAAATACAGAATAGTAATATGGTGTAGACGCTGCAAATTCTGCTGCACAGGTATCTACCATCTTATAAGCGGCAGTAATACCATTTGTATAACGCATCTCTTTGATTTCTTCTTCTGTCTTTCCTGTCAGTCTGGCAATCACATTGTCCGGGAATTCAATTCTCTTTGCTTCTTTTAACAGCTCCGGTGTGAGTTCGTTATTCTTTAATGCATCTTCCATTTCTACCAGAATCGCCAGTTTATCAATAAACCATACATCAATCTTTGTAATATCATGAATCACTTCATAGGAAATGCCGCGACGCAGTGCCTCAGCAATTACCCAGATTCGACGGTCATCCACTTTCTTCAGCTGCTTCATCAGTTTATCTTCATCCAGATCACTGAAATCATAAGACAGCAGACAGTCCACATGCTGCTCCAGAGAACGAATTGCTTTCATCAAAGCTCCTTCGAAATTGTTGCAGATACTCATAACTTCACCGGTAGCCTTCATCTGTGTGGTCAGTGTATGCTCCGCACTGATAAATTTATCAAACGGAAGTCTTGGAATCTTCACTACACAGTAGTCCAGCATTGGTTCAAAGCTGGCATAGGTTTTTCCGGTAATGGCATTTTTAATCTCATCCAGAGTGTATCCCAGCGCAATCTTTGCCGCCACTTTTGCGATCGGATAACCAGTAGCCTTGGAAGCCAGCGCAGAAGAACGGCTGACACGAGGATTTACTTCGATTACACAGTATTCAAAACTGTCCGGATTTAGCGCATACTGTACATTACATCCACCGGTAATATTCAGTTCACTGATAATGTTCAATGCAGATGTACGAAGCATCTGGTATTCTTTATCTCCCAGTGTCTGGGACGGTGCTACTACGATACTGTCACCGGTATGCACTCCTACCGGGTCGATATTTTCCATATTACAAACAGTAATACAGTTTCCTGCACTGTCACGCATTACTTCATATTCGATCTCTTTCCATCCAGCGATACAACGTTCTACCAGAACCTGTCCCACACGGGAAAGACGCAGACCGTTTTCCAGGATCTCTGTCAGTTCTTCGTAGTTATGTGCAATTCCACCGCCACTTCCGCCTAACGTATACGCCGGACGAAGTACTACCGGATATCCAATAGTCTGAGTAAATTCCACACCTTCTTCTACAGATTCTACTACCTTGGATGCTGCAATCGGCTCATGGATCTTCTCCATAGTCAGCTTGAATTCCAGACGGTCTTCTGCCTTCTTAATGGTCTCTGCCGTAGTACCAATCAGGCGGACTCCCTGCTCTTTTAAGAACCCTCTTTCTTCCAGCTCCATAGCCAGATTCAGTCCAGCCTGTCCTCCAAGCGTCGGCAGCACGCTATCCGGTCTCTCTTTTAAAATCAGCTGTTCCACTACTTCTACCGTAAGTGGTTCAATGTATACATGATCTGCAATATCCTTATCTGTCATAATGGTGGCAGGATTGGAATTCAGCAGTACTACTTCGATTCCTTCTTCTTTCAGTGAACGGCATGCCTGTGTTCCGGCATAATCAAACTCTGCTGCCTGGCCAATGACAATCGGGCCAGAACCGATTACGAGTACTTTTTTAATATCTGGATTCTTTGGCATTACTTATTCACCTCCATCATATTCATAAAACGATCAAACAGATATCCGGAATCCTGTGGTCCAGGGCATGCTTCCGGATGGAACTGTACGGTAAAAATATTCTTTCCTGTATAGGCCAGTCCTTCGTTCGTGCCATCATTCACATTCGTAAATGCAGGAACTGCAACGGATGGATCCAGTGTATCGGTATTTACCACATATCCATGGTTCTGTGAAGAAATATAGACTCTTCCAGTCTTTAAATCTTTGACCGGATGATTGCCTCCACGATGACCATATTTCATCTTGTACGTATCTGCACCATTTGCCAGTGCCATCAGCTGATGTCCAAGGCAGATGGCAAAGATCGGCACTTCACTGTCATACAGTTTTTTGATTTCCTTTATAATAGAAGTACATTCCTTCGGATCCCCAGGTCCATTAGAAAGCATAATTCCATCCGGATGATCTGCCAGTATCTCTTCTGCACTGGTCAGCGCCGGATATACGGTTACCTGGCAGCCACGCTTGTTCAGATTTCTTGCAATATTTCTCTTTGCGCCAAAATCCATCAGTGCTACCTTTGGTCCATCACCCTCCAGCACATATTTTTCCTTGCAGGTTACTTTCTCTACCACCTTTCCTGTGGTATAAGCCTTCAGCTTTGGAAGCACTTCATCGAGATTATAATTCTCATTCGTGGTAATCATACCGTTCATAGTACCTTTCTCACGAAGGATCTTGGTCAGTGCTCTGGTATCGATGCCTGCTATTCCAGGTATATCATGCTTAGTCAGAAACTCCTGAATCGTTCCCTGTGAACGGAAATTACTTGGAATTCTGGAAAGTTCCCGCACAATGTATCCATCCGGCCATGGTCTCTCTGACTCCATATCTTCATAACAGATACCATAGTTACCAATCAGTGGATAGGTCATCACAACAGCCTGTCCGGCATAGGACGGGTCTGTCAGTACTTCCAGATATCCTGTCATAGACGTATTAAATACAATCTCACTGATCACTTCCCGTGTTGATCCGATGCTTTGCCCGCAAAATACAGTGCCGTCTTCCAGTATAAGGAATGCTTTCATTTGTAAACCTGCCTTTCTTATTTTATATGTAACTGCTCAGTACCTTCACAGTTACGAGTCAAAATCCATCGAAAATCGCCTATGGCGATGGGATTTTGACTTGCATGTCTCGGGATTTTGGCATTTTCATGCCAAAACACCTCGCGGGACAGTGGGTTCTGAATAGTTACTTTTATTTACTACAAAAGGGAACAGAACGCCTGTAAGAATACATGTGTTCTCTTCCCTCCTTTACCCCAAATTGTCAATATGATAGCATACTCATTTCCCTTTTTCAACCCATTTTCTATTAATTTTTTTCCGGAAATCACTGGTTTACCGGTTTTTAATTTGCCTTATTTCCGGCTTTTTTCCGTGTTTTCAAGGGTTGAGTTCTGCTATTCTGGTAACGCCGACATAAATCTCCTGAATTTTATACCAGGTTCTCCTTCCCACAATTCCATCTTGAGTCAGACCGAAGATCCCCTGAAAAATCAGAACTGCTTTTTCTGTTTCCGATCCATAGATGCCATCCACAGCCAGTTTGGGAATCAGTGGATAATTATTGGAAATGGCATTGAGCTGTTCCTGTATCTGCAATACAGGTTCTCCCACAGACCCTTTTTCCAGGACATATCCAGGCCAGGACGCTGGAATACCGGCCACCTGCTCCGCTCGATTGATATACATGGACTCCCCATAGTAATAACGAAGTATTTCTATGGCAGAATATCCCCGATCTCCCAGAGCTTTTGACCCCCACTGGCTCATCCACTGAGGACAGGTCACTCTGCTGCCATCACAGTACTGCGTCAGAATCGGCTGCTTCACATTCGGTCTTGACAGATAGTTTTCAAATATATCATCTACCGTCTCTGAGATGCTTTCAAAAATATTTCTTCCATAAATCCACTTATGATCAAACGCAGTAGAGGATGTGATCGTAAAGTCATACCCCTTATTTCTATACCACTCGGTATATACCCGATTCAGGGTAAATGACATAATAGCCAGCACATTCGCTATAATCGTCTCTTTCGGCCAGGTTGAATAAATCTCACTGGATGCCACATTTTTAATATAATCTTTATATCGGACATAATAATCTCCTGCCGTAGTATCCCTTGGACTTCCATCATGTACTACCACATATTCCGGGATAACTACACGGCGCAGTACGATTTCTCCGGACTGATTCACCGGTTTGATCTCAGCTTCCGCTATTTTCGGTGGATAGTTTCCATACAGTGTATGCGGCGGTATGGCAGTGACTTCCGGTGGCCGTCCCTGTTCCAGTGGACGAAGCCGGATATTCTGCAATGACAGTTCCCCTGACATTACCTCGGAGCCGCTGATCGTCACCGGTTCATATCCTTCTGCTGATACTTTTATCGTATATTCTGAATAAGGCTGAGTTTCTCCCGGTTGCATACTGTATTCCAGCGGCGGTGTCTTCAATTCCAGCGTGCCTGTATTTCCATTTTGATCCGTGTGTACCTCTTCCAGAATCTGATCCGGCTCCCCGGTATAGGAAATATCCACTGTTGCATTTTCAACAGGAATGGTACGAAGTGCCGATTCCACATTAATCTTCAGTGCTCCTCTGTCTGTCTTCTCTGCCTGCAATACATGGATACCTGATTTTCTCATAATAACCTCGCATACCTTCTCCAGATATGCTATGCCGACTTTCCTGAAAAAGTTCCTGCCAGTAAAAAAAGAGACACTATATCTGAATCTATAGTGTCCCCTTGTGTTTGCCTCTCTTATTTATCAGTAACCTGCACCATTGTCTGTCTGCTTCATGATCTTCACCAGACGGCTGGTTCCCAGACGGTCTGCGCCCAGACGCATGAATTCTTCTGCATCATCAAATGAGGAAATTCCTCCTGCCGCTTTTACTTTTACGCCTTCTCCCACATGTTCTTTCATCAGCTTCACATCTGCAAAGGTAGCTCCGGCTGTGGAGAATCCAGTGGAAGTCTTAATGAATTCTGCACCGGCTTTCGTCACCAGTTCACACATCTTTATCTTCTCGTCATCTGTCAGAAGACAGGTCTCAATGATGACTTTCAGAATCTTTCCGTCACATGCTTCGTGAATTTTGCGGATCTCTTCTTCCACTTCCTCATATCTCCCGTCTTTTAAAAATCCAACATTGATGACCATATCGATCTCGCTTGCACCATTTTCGATAGCATTTTTTGCCTCAAATACCTTGGTCTCTGTCGTACTGTAGCCATTCGGGAATCCGATCACTGTACAGATCGGCAATCTGCCCTGCACATATTCTGCTGCCTGCTTTACATAAGCAGCCGGAATGCATGCAGATGCCGTATGATACTTCATAGCATCATCCAGAATTTCTCTGATCTGTGCCCAGGTTGCTGTCTGTGCCAGCAGAGTATGGTCTACAATTTTTAATACATCACTTGTGTTCATCTTTTTATCCTCTCCTATTTTGCAATCTTGTCAAGTATGGAAGTTCCAATGGTTCCTTCTGGCATCTTCAGGCCAAAGTTGTCAGTAATCGTTGCACCGATCACTGCAAAGGTATCTGCTTCATCCAGATGCACACCCTCCTTCATAGATGGAGAATAGGCCAGAAATGGTACCTTTTCTCTGGTATGATCTGTTCCGGTATGGGTTGGATCATTTCCATGGTCTGCAGTAAGGATCAGCAGATCATCTTCTTTTAATTCTTTCAGGAATTCACCCAGCTTCACATCAAACCGTTCCAGTTCTTCTGCGTATCCCTTTACATTCCTGCGGTGTCCCCAGAGGGCATCAAAATCTACCAGATTCACGAAACACAGACCATGAAAGTCTCGCTTTGCAATCTCGATAGTCTGCTCCATCCCATGAACAGAACTCTTAGACTTATTCGACTCCGTCAGTCCTTCCCCATCAAAAATATCATAGATTTTCCCAACCGAGATCACATCCAGCCCTGCATCTTTTAATACATTCAGCGCTGTTCTGCCAAATGGTTTCAAGGCATAATCATGACGGTTACTGGTACGCTTAAACTCACCCTTTTTCTTTCCCACGTATGGTCTTGCAATGACACGGCCTACTTTCCATTCATCTTTCATAGTCAGTTCTCTTGCAATCTCACAGCAGCGATACAATTCATCCAGTCCGAATGTCTCTTCATTTCCACAAATCTGTAAGACAGAATCCGCTGATGTATACACGATCATATGACCAGTAGCAATCTCTTCTTCTGCCAGTTCATCCAGAATGGCTGTTCCACTGGCGCTTTTGTTGCCGATCACTTTGTGCCCGGTACGTTTTTCCAGTTCTGCGATCAGTTCCGGTGGAAAACCATGTTCGGTAAATGTCTGAAATGGTGTGGTAATCTGAAGTCCCATCATTTCCCAGTGACCGGTCATAGTATCCTTTCCTTTACTGGCTTCTCTCAGCTTGCCATGGCAGGCAAGCGGTTTTTCTTCCGGTGCCACGCCCTGAAGGGTATGAAGATTCGCCATTCCCAGCTTCTGCAGATTCGGAATCTGAAAATTCTCTGTACGTTCTGCAATATGTCCCAGTGTGTCACATCCGGCATCTCCATACTGCGCAGCGTCCGGCATTGCTCCCACACCAAGAGAATCAATGACAATTGCAAAAATCCGGTTATACTTCTTCATCTTTTCACCATCCTTCTAATCTGTTTTCCCTGTCCATTTTACCACAAATCCCAGAACTCTTCTATCTCTTCTCGCGGTCTGCTTTGATCAGTTTGCGGATTGCTTCTACACCAACTTTAATAGCTGCTTCTGTATCATGTACGATTGGATTCTCCATGCCAAGTGCATTTCTTTCCTGATTTCCCACTACCAGGAAGTTGGAACCGCAACGTACTCTCAAATGCTGCGCTACAATAAACAGCGCTGCGGATTCCATCTCAGATGCCTTGCATCCCATGCGTTTCCATGCTTCCCATTTATTGAGCAGTTCATAGCTGACCGGCATTCTCTCTGGCTCATGTTGTCCATAAAAAGCATCCTTACACTGTACTACGCCAGTGTGATAGGGATAGCCCAGATCTTTGCAGGCTGCTGCCAGCGCATTGGCCACGTCCAGATCTGCCACTGCCGGATATTCAATCGGTGCATACTCCCTGCTGGTGCCTTCCATTCTCACTGCGCCGGTTGCTACGACAATGTCACCGCCCTTTACATCCAGTTCAATACCCCCACAGGTACCTACACGAATAAATGTATCCGCACCGCAAAGTACCAGTTCTTCCATGGCAATGGATGCCGAAGGTCCACCGATACCAGTAGAAGTCACACTGACTTTTTCGCCATCCAGATAACCGGTATAGGTCACAAATTCTCTGCTGTCTGCGATCAGCTTCGCATCCTCAAAATGCTTTGCAATCTTTTCACATCTCTTTGGATCTCCCGGAAGAATCACATATCGTCCTACATCACCAGGTCTGATCTGTAAATGATACTGTAAACCAACTTCTCCTGAATAGTTCTGCATAACTTCTTCCTCACTTTCTTTATCTATGTATATTTTTATACCTGTATAATTTCATTCCTTATACTGTCCATTTTATATCTATACCTGTATATCTTCAATTCCAAATACCATACAAATAATATCCGCTTATTTTGTGCAAATTATACAAGTGTTTCCGGGATTGACATTTGTTGTTTTACCTTTTATGATAAGATAAGAATGATATACAAGAGGATTTTATATGTCAGAAAAAACAGACAAGTCTAAACTCAAGAAATTAAAACATGTAAAAGTATATGACCAGCTCTATGAACAGATCAAAAACGGTACCTATCCCCCGGAAGCACAGCTTCCTCCTGAGACGACTCTGGCCGCTTCCATGAATGTCAGCCGCATGACCCTGCGTAAAGCACTACTGCTTCTGAGCGAAGACGGACTGATAAAAAATGTGCCAGGTGTAGGAAACTTTGTACGGTCTGCCCGTACCTCACTTCCTGCATCCGTAGGAACTGTCTCCGCAAAAACGGTGCCTCTTCATCCCATGTATGCCTACTGTACGGAATCTCTGGATCATGTGGAACTGGATTCCCGGATTGAAGTGCCAACCGAATCCATGCTGGATACCCTTGGACAATATACCGCTGCTGTCGTTGTCGCAGACCGCTGGTATCAGCATGCACAAAAGACCATCACCTATTCCTTAAGCTTCATTCCCATTGAAGTCATTGCCCGGCTTCAGATCGATTTGAATGATCAGCAGCAGCTTCTGGAATTCCTGGAGCATACCAGTTATGATGAAAGCCACCATTTTTACCGCAGCTGCACCTATTCCACTTCCGGGAATTTTACCGCGAAAAACTATAAACTCTCCAGCCAGGATTCTTTCCTGCTGGTTTTTGAGAATATCTATGACCAGGATCATCAGCTGCTCATGACCAATAAACATTATATTCCATGTGATCTGTTTAAAATTGATCTCTATATATAAAAGAACCGGGCTGTACATTCTTTTACATACAGCCCGGTCTCTTTCATTTCACATCTATTCTGTTTTTTGAAATTGCTTCAGGTATTCCTCCACTGATCTGGTCATCTCTCTGGAAAAATCAGAATTATACTTTCTCTGACAAAACGCCTGACACCATTCTTCGAATGTTCGGTTTTTGCACTGATGCGCAAACATTTCCCGCAATTCCTCGCCATTCATACTGTGGTAAGTGTTTTCATGTACAATGTATTTTCGTTTACAGCGCTGTGGCTTCTGTCGATCCATCTGCTGCTGTGTTGGCCACCCCAATACCAGCATGGCTGCCGGAAAAACATATTCCGGCAGATTCAGAAGCCTGCGCTGTTCTTCGCAGTTCTCCATAATATCTCCGATATAGCAGGAACCAATTCCCAGACTTTCTGCCGCTACCACTGCATTCTGCGCCGCAATCACTGCATCCGTCACCGCCAGCATCAGATCTCCTGCTCCAGGCAATCTTGGCTCGCAGTCTGCTTCCAGATAGGTATCATACCACTTCTTACAGTCTGCACAAAATACCAGTACCACCGGTGCCTTTGCGATAAATGGCTGATGATCGCAAGTCTCTGCCAGTGCATCTTTCAGATTCTGATCCGTAATATCTAAAATTGTATACAACTGCTGACATCCTGCTGACGGAGCCTGCATGGCTGCATCTAAAATCTCATTTTTGAGTTCATCAGACACAGGTCTATCCTCATAGACTCTCACAGATTTTCTGTGATATAAACTTTTCATAATTGAATTCATATTATCTTCCCTATCAGCATCCAAATAATGTAGCTGTCTTCTCCATCCGTTCTGCAATCTGCACACCAAATGGACAGCGTGTTTCACAAGACTGGCATCCAATACATTCGGACGCTTTGTGTTCCAGTGCCTCATAATGTGCCTGAATCGTTGCCGGAACTTCTGGCTGCATGGTCGCCAGATCATAGAATTTATTAATCATTGCAATATCCAGATTTACCACACATGGCTTGCAGTGTCCACAGTAGGTACATTCTCCCCGGCAGGAATGAAGCGGCGCACTGGTCAGTACAGATGCATAATCTTTCTCTGATTCTGATGCGCTCTCATAGGCCACTGCCGCATCTACCTGTTCTTTCGTATCATATCCACACATAATGGAACAGACTGCCGGTGTGGTTAATGCATAATGGATGCACTGTATCGGAGTCAGGCTTACACCAAATGGAGATCTCTTTTCATCAAACAATCTTCCTCCGGCAAATCCTTTCATAACGCTAATTCCCACCTGATTTTCTTCACAGGTACGGTATAACAGTGCCCGGTCTGCATCAATTCCTTTCAGTCCGCTGTCAAACTCATCTGCAAACATGATATCAATATTTTCACTGGCCGGAAGCATATCAAATGCCGGATTGATACTGAATAGAATCATCTCTACGTAGCCGGATTCTGCCGCCTTTTTTGCCACCTTTGGATTATGAGAGCTCATGCCGATGTGATGAATGATTCCTTTTTCTTTTAACTCCATCACATAGTCCAGATACTCAGAATGCTGAATCTGTTCCCACTCTTCCTCAGAATCCACATAATGAATCATGCCAAGATCTATGTAATCTGTCTGCATTCTTTTTAACAGATCTTCGAATGCCGGACGTACATACTCCATCTCTCTTGTCCGGTAATACTGTCCATCCTTCCATGTAGAACCAATATGTCCTTGAATAAACCATTGACTACGATTCTCCTTGATTCCTTTTCCGATAATGTCTCTGGATTTTGGATCCGGCATCCAACAGTCCAGAATGTTGATTCCTTTTGAGGATGCATAGCGGATCAGTTCTACGCCTTCCTCTTCCGGATGACGCTCCAGCCATTCCCCACCGAAGCCAATTTCACTTACCTCCAGTCCTGTTTTTCCTAATGTACGATACTTCATTGTCGCTCTCATTCACCTTATCCTTTCTGCGTGTAGTTTATTGTCTACCTATTTTTCTCTATTTCTGTAATATATTTTAGCATTTCATTTGATAATACAGGCTTTATCATAAATAAAAACACTCCCTTCTGGTATCTTTTATTATATCCAAAAGGGAATGTTTTTTTCATTAAAACTTCACTATTTTTTCACTATTTTTCACTATTACTTCACTAAATTCCCATTCCGACCATTTCTTTTACCTGGTCTGCTTCCACATCGTATCCAACACCGATGCTTCCTTCCACCTGAATCACGGATGCTGCATGCTCCACGGCCTGTTTTAATGCATAGGAGATGCGTTCTTCTTCTGTCCATTCATCGTACTGCAGATAGTTCACCAGAAAGGCTCCGATAAAGGAATCTCCTGCTCCCAGGGCATCTTTTACTTCTTCCACTTTGCAGGCTTCCTGTTCATAGTACCGTTTTCCGTCATAAGCGAAGACGGACAGTGGTCCTCGGGTTCCTATGGCGATTCCTGCTCCCTGTTCTACCGCAGCCTTCAGATTATACCGGATCTCTTCTTCTGTCAGATGACTACAGGAAAAGAACGCATAACGAAGCAATGGTGCAATCTCTCTGATATCTTCTTCGGTATAGATTTCATGAAAATCATAGCACACATCAATTCCATGCTCTTTCATTTTTCGAATCTTTTCCACTGCAACCGAAGCACATCTTCCCACACTCACTGCCTGATAACTTTGAATATAGTCTAATTCCTCTTTGGTAAATTCAATCGGATAACGTTCTGTCACCCCATCCTGATTCCAGTCCAGAAAGACGCGATCTCCATCTTCTTTCAATTCCACCAGACTATAACCACTGGATCCTTCTTCATGGCGACACATGGTAAGACAGACATCCCTTTCTTTCAGAGTCTGTTCCAGGAGTTCACCTGCAGGATTCTTTGCAAAAACACCAAGGAATCCTGCTTCAGCACCCAGGCTTGCAGCATTACAAGCTACGTTATATTCATTGCCGCCCGGATACATCCGCCCCTGATTGACATAAATGTCCAGCGTGGCCACACCGATTCCTAAAATTCTTACTTTCTTCATTCTTTATCCTTTTCCTTTGTCTCCTTCTCCCAGAAGTTGATCGGCTCATAGTCTTTTAATTCTGCCAGAAATCCTCTTTCCTGCAGGCGCTCCTGAATCAGATCCAGAAGTTTTTCAGACGGCGCACTTACCGTATGATAATGGTAGTCCGATGTAATATTTTTTAATAATGCAGAGTGCCCATTCTGAAGATCTTCCAGAAATTCTCTGATGTCATTTCGACTTGCAATATGAAGATCTGCCCGAACAATCCCATAGATCTTGTGGTACACAAACACATCTTCTACATGTCCACCATAATCTACAATAAGATTCAGTTCCTCTTCTACTTCTTTGTCACTGTGAACGACTTTGAATACCCGGCTGATCTTTTTCTCACCTGTAAGCAAATATCCCTGATTGGTTGAAAGAATTTCGTGATCCTGCGCCCGCAAAAGTGCAATATCCTGTACGATTACCTGTCTGCTTACATCTAATATTCCTGCCAGCTCTTTTCCAGAAAGCGCCTCACTGCTCTCCGACAGCATCTGAATTATTTTATTTCTTCTTTCTCGTCCATTCATTTTCCGGCAAACCTCTCCATTAACTGTGTCATATATGGTTTCTGCAATCTGGCTTCTTTCAGTATGGTATCCTGCGCGAATACTTCCTTAGAAGTTCCATCTGCAAGAATTGCTCCATGTGCCATGACAATCACCCGTTCAAAGCTCTCAGCCACAAAATCCATATCATGAAGAATCGCAATCACCAGTTTTCCTTTTTCAGCCAGGCTGGCAATCATATCTCCGATTCTCTTTTTCCCTGGATAGTCCTGTGCGATCGTCGGCTCGTCCAGAATCACCACATCAGTATCCATGGCCACTACAGATGCAATAGCTACCATTTTTCGCTCATACATCTCCAGATCATAAGGATTCTCTTTTTCTTTTCCGGACAGCCCCATCATCTCCAGAGCTTTCCTGACCTTCTCTTTCGCCTCTTCCTGCGTCATTCCAATATTCAGAGGACCGAACATGACTTCATCCAGCACATTGTATTTGAAGATCTGATCATCTGGATTCTGGAATACATATCCGACTTTTCCTGCCAGCATAGCTACTGTCTTTTTCGAAATATCTTCTCCTCCAAAATACACGGTTCCAGAAACTGGCTTCAGTAAACCTTTTAACAAACGAACCAATGTGGTTTTTCCCGCACCGTTTTGTCCGATGATAGCTGTCGTTCTCTGATCCAAAGACAGGTTCAAATGCTCCAACACCGGAATATGCTTCTGGTAGGAAAAAGAAATATCTTCCATCTGAAACAACTCTTTTGTTCTTTGTGTTTGGACTGTCTGTTTCACTTCAGGCTTTAACTTTTGTGTCAGATTTTCCTTATCGCTTTGCTGCTCAAATAATGCGATCGTTGACTCAAGAGTAACCGGATAGGTACCATCCTGATTAGATAAGCCACATTGTTTGCTGATACGTACAAAGGCCGGCGGCTGAATCCCCATCTCATTCAAATCATCCCTTGCAAAGATCTTTTCCGGTGTATCAAAATCCACCACTTTTCCATCCTGCATCAAAATCAATCTGTCACAGTATTTTGCCATCTTTTCCAGCTTCTGTTCCACCATAATGATCGTCTTTCCCGTCCTGGAAAGCTGATCTACCACACGAAATACCTCTTCCGTTCCTTCCGGATCCAGCTGGGACGTTGGTTCATCTAAGATCATGACCTCTGGCTGCATCACAAGAATACTGGCAATCGCCACTCTCTGCATCTGTCCTCCAGATAAGTCAAAGGGATTTCGGTCACGATACTGCCAGATATCCAACTGCTTTAACACTCTTTCGATACGGCTCTTCATCTCTTCCCGTTCGATTCCCAGATTCTGAAGTCCGTATGCCACTTCTCCATAAACCGTATCTCTTGCACCGGAAAGCTGGTTAAATGGATTCTGAAAGATCAGTCCTACATCTTCACACAATTCCTGTACTGGTACCTGCTCTGCCAGCCGTTCCTTCACCCTCACAGCACCGCCGTAAGCTCCGTGATAAAACTGTGGCACCAGCCCTATCATTGCCTGACACAACGTACTTTTTCCTGCACCATTTTGTCCGATAATTCCAATAAACTCTCCTTTTTCGATGGAAAGACTGATCCCGTCAAGTGCCAGCCGGTCTGTGCCTGGATATTTATATTTCAGATTTTCAATCGTTATCATCGCCATTACAGTACCCTCCAGACAATGGTGATTATCATAAGCCCTATAAGAATCACTCGGGCCACCGGATCCCATTTGCACTTTGGCCGGTCATACAGCCAGGTCTTCTTCTGCTTTCTTCCAAATCCCCGCACATCCAGTGCAATGGCACGTTCTCTTGTATTGATCAGAGAGCTCATCACTACCGGAGAAATCAGTGGCAGAAATGCCTTCATTCTGACCAGAAGATTGCCTTCCGTCTCCATCCCACGGCTTCTCTGAGCATCTGTGATCGTATCTTTTGTTGCCATCATCTGTGGCAGAATCTGAAAAACAGAATTGATCACATATCCAAATTTCGGTGAAAATCCACTTTTTTCCAGTTCGTCCACCAGATCCTGTGGAGAAGTGGTCAGGACAAACACGCCGAAAGCCAGAAGCATATTCAGAATATTGCAGCCGATTCTGGTTGCAAAAAGCGTTCCTTCTTTGTAAAAAGTGATCCATCCGATGGAAAATAAGACCGTTTCATTGTTATGATTAAAAAGTCCCTGAATCAAAAAAATGACAATAATTAAGGTAAAAGAGAACCCTACCAGCGGCAGTGCTCTCTTTATAATTCTTCCACTGAGCAGTAAGACTAAACTGCTTACAATCATAACAGGGAAAAGCCAAAGCTTTCCCCCTGTTAATGGAATCATAATTGCTGTCAGAATATATAATAACTTGGTATACGGGTGCAGCTTATTCAGCCATGACCCTTTCTCTACATATAAACTGATACTCTTCATTAATCTAATCTCTCTGTCTCTGCATTTACATCATATAACGCTGTCAGTTTCTTCGGCAGTCCCTTTACAATAAGGTATACAATAATAATGGTAATGATCTTATCCGGCACATCTACCACGATCTCATCTAAGAAAGATCCAAGTCCCACTGACATCCCAGATGCCTGTGTAGCTGCAAATAAAGCATCTCCCCATACATTACCGGTTGTTCCACCCCAGAACAGAATGTTCAGTGGTGTGGAGATACATACAGCTGCCAGACCACCTCCCAGTGCACATACAAAGGACTTCGGAAATGTCTTCATAAATCCCATTCTTGCAAGAATACCTACTACCAGACCAATGCCTAAGCTGGTAATCGCATAAATTAATGTAATGTTATCCCCTGTGGTCAGTCCATAGATCAGGTTATTGGCTGCTCCACAAATAGCCCCGATCACCGGTCCTCCAAGACATGCTCCGATACAGGTTCCGATACTGTCCAGCCAGAGTGGCAGCTTTAAGAGGGATGCAAATAACTTTCCCAGATAGTTAATTCCGATACATGCCGGAATTAAGACGATAGTAGCTGTCGTCAGTTTTGTTTTAAAAATTTTTCCCATGTTCCTTTCCCTTTCCGTTTGTGCAATTTGCACTTTCACACGGTCTTTATTTATTTGGCATCTGTCTTTTTAGTTGACAAGACACCAGACCTAACAGCTACTTTACACCTGATTGTAAGAAAAGTCAACTATAACACACAAAATCATGCATCATCCCACAATTTCAAAAATTCCCAAACCTCATCCGACTGTCTTCCTTTTTTCCAGGCCAGAAGAATTTCTGTGGAAAGATCCGCATCAGAGATACTGCACCCTTTCATTTTATCAGAAAACTGCAGCATAGAATCAGGCAATATTGCGATTCCTAATCCTTTCTCCGCCATCGTCAATGCCGTTCTGGCATCCTCACAGGTGCAATAAAAATCGCAGACCAGTCCTGCCTGCTCGAATGCCGATGACATATATTTCTGATATCTGTGTGAAAGAATCAATGGCTGCTTTGCTAACTGACTCAGTGTAATGGATGAGCATCCCTGTAACATCTGATACTCTGGATTGGCCATGGCCATTAATGTTTCCTTTGCCAGCAGCCTGGTTTCACACCCGTTCAATACCACCGGTGTTCGCAGTGTCGTTAAATCGATCTGCTGATTCTCCAATTGCTCTTTTAAGATAAATGTCGATCCTTCGTGAATATCAAAATGAACCTGCGGATATTTTTCAGCAAATTGAATCAGATAATCCGACATCATAGAAACGGTAGATGGCGTCATTCCAATATGCAAAGTAGCCTCCTGTCCGGACTTAACCACTTCTCTTTTGGTCAGTTCGGACATCATAAGCAGTTTCCCTGCCTGTTCATATAAAGTCTTTCCTGCCTCTGTCAGAGTAATCTTCTTTGTTCCCCGCAGGAACAGAGGCACCTGCAGCTCCGCTTCCAACATCTTCATCTGATAGCTTAATGGAGGCTGTGTCATATGCAGTTCTCTTGCAGCTCCACTGATCGTTCCCGAATCTACAATGGCCCGAAAATATTCCAGTTGTCTGAGTTCCATTTGCGTTCTCCCATATTGTTTTTATTGAATTATTATATAAAATCAATAATTTACATATAGTATAACACTTGCTATACTAACAGCGCAAGAAAAGAAAAAGGAAAGATTTATATGAAACGAATTGATTTTGAAAATGGAACGATAACCGGAAATATTCTGGGGGCTGGTCTTCCCATGCTGGTGGCCCAGCTTTTAAATCTCTTGTATAACGTGGTGGATCGTATCTACATTGCACGTATTCCCGGCGAAGGAACGGCTGCCCTTGGTGCTGTCGGTCTGTGTTTTCCACTGATCGTCATTATCACTGCCTTTGCCAATCTGTTTGGAAGCGGCGGTGCTCCATTGTTTTCTATTTACAGAGGAAAAAAGAAAGAATCGGAAGCAGTCTGCATTATGAATACTTCCTTCACCATGTTGTCTGCCAGTGCTCTTATCCTGATGGTGATTGGTATGTGTTTTGCCCGCCCGCTTTTGATCCTGTTCGGTGCATCTTCAGAAGCCCTGACTTATGCTCTGCCATATCTGATGGTTTACCTGATCGGCACACTTCCATCTATGTTGTCCGTAGGTATGAATCCTTTTATTAATGCACAGGGCTATTCTGTCATCGGTATGATCTCCGTGGCCATCGGTGCAGTAGCAAATCTGCTTCTGGATCCGCTGTTTATTTTCGTTCTGGGATTTGGCATTCGCGGTGCTGCAATTGCAACTGTGATCTCGCAGGTTCTGTCCGCGGTTTTTGTCCTCTATTTCCTTACCCGAAAATCAGAACTAAAGGTAAGGCTGCTTCATAAAAGTGAAGTTTCGAAATGTCTGGTCTATGCAAAAAATATCACCAGCCTGGGAACTGCCGGATTTATCATGCAGATTACCAACAGCCTGGTAACGATCTGCTGTAATAACGTGCTTTCCGTTACCGGTGGCGATATCTACATCTCTGTCATGACGATTGTATCCAGTGTACGCCAGCTGGTCGAGACACCAATCTATGCTATGAATGAAGGAACTTCCCCTATCTTAAGCTACAATTACGGTGCTGTCCGTCCAGCCCGGGTGCGGAAGGCCATCCTGATTCTCGGCATGATGATCCTTGCTTATACAGCTGTGATGTGGAGTCTGATCATCCTGGTTCCGGGTACTCTGATTCGCGTCTTTACTTCAGATACTTCTCTGGTTCAGGACACTATTCCGGCACTGAATCAGTATTTTGCAGCCTTTATTTTTATGGATCTGCAGTATATCGGCCAGACTGTATTCAAATCTCTGAACAAAAAAAAGCAGGCGATCTTCTTCTCCCTGCTTCGTAAAGTCTTTATTGTAGTACCGCTCACCTATCTGATGCCATATGCACTGCACATGGGAACCAGAGGCGTATTCCTGGCTGAACCGGTATCTAATATCATCGGTGGAAGCCTCTGCTTTATCACTATGCTGTGCACTGTACTGCCAGAACTGAAACGTATGGAGAAGTAATCATACTTCTCCATATTTCTTATGGTTCTATTGCATTTTTAACAAAATTCCACCACTTCTGCGAAATCTTTTCTTGGTCTCTGTGCCGGTGCTTCCCTCATAATTTTCAGCGTATGAAAAGCATCCGGCAGACCATATTGTGACTGCGGAAGCAATTTCTTTTCCCCGCTTTCTCTTATCAAACCATTTTCCATGCAGTCTAATAATTTTTCTTTTTTCTCATCCACCCATTTTTCCATTATCTTAAGATGTTTCTCTCTTCAATTCTATCACATATTCTGTGGTGCCTTCCTCAAATTGCCTTTGACCTGTAAAGTAAAATCCATGTCTGTTGTAAAATGCAATTGCTTTTACATTCTTTTCCAATGTCCACAGATGATCTGCCCCAAATTCTTTTATGGCAAATTCTATCAGTTCATGACCTATTCCTTCCCTCTGAAAACATGGTTCTATATACAACTTATAGATTTCTGTTCCCTTCATTTGCAGAAATCCTTTGATTAGTCCGTCATCATATACATAAAGGTTCTGGTATACTTCTTTCCTTTTCAGATACTGCTCTATGAACGATACTACCTGCAATTCTCCGAAGGAATAGGATTCATCTTTGAATATTGGCAGATAATTGATTCTGTTATTGAATACAAAAATTTCAGCAATTCTTGATAAATCTTTAGTCTGTGCGCTTCTTATATTCATAGCTGCTCTCCTCAAGTTTTTTCATATACAGCAGCGGATATGGATTCCCTGCCCTCTGTTTTCATTAGAAATAAATAGCATTTTGCATATCCGGTACGAGCATTTGCTTTTAGTAAACTTCATGCTTTTCTCTATTTTAAATCATATAGAACAGTATATCACAAAATAAAAACTACTGATAAAATATCGGCGTTATTGCTGACAAGAACCACCTGGGCTCGAAATAGCCTTTTCATCCACTTTCGAATATAAAATCACCTTCAGGCTGTTCTTTTGGTAGATCATTGCCTGAAGGTGAACTTTTTATTACATATAGGTTACTGTTTCTGTCAGCGCTTTTCTGCTGTTATGATTTGGAAGTGCTTTTGTTCCTTCTGCTGCAATTCCAAGATCCAGCAGCATCAGGACTTCTTCGTCTTCTGGAAGATTAAGTGCCTGTACCAGTTCATCTGGATTGAAGAAATTGATCCAGCAGCTGTCAACGCCTTCATTATAAGCTGCCAGCAGCATATGTGTTGCTACAATGCTGGCATCCTCGATTCCTGAATCTCTTTTTTCACCCGGATAAGTAAATACATTGTTTTTATTATAAGCTACCACTAAAACCACCGGTGCACCATATCGGCAAGGTGTCACTTTATCAATGACAGCTAATCCGTTCTCAGACTGTACCACATAAATATGCTGTTCCTGAAGATTTTTTGCTGTGGGAGCAACACGTCCTGCTTCCAAAATCTTATCCAGTTTTTCCTTTTCTACTTTCCTGTCACTGAATTTTTTACAGGAATATCTGTTTTTTATTACTTCTGAAAAATCCATATCCAGTTTTCCTCCTTTTGTGAAACATCCAGCCACAACTATTAAAAATGGAAATTCCACCACATTCTCCCATTATTATACACTCTAACTGTTTAGAATGAAAGCCACTTTTCCCGCCCAACAGTTACACAGATTCCAAATATTCATTAAAACCTTGCTACTCCCTGACTTCTGGAATGTAACAAAGCAAATCCAAACTCTGCAAAAATCTGCGATGAAATTCTCTCTCTATTTTGAATGTCTCTTATAATTATTTCTTCCCGATCTCGATATGGTGCTCCATATTTGTATATTTCCATTACGCTGTCATTCATAATCATCTTATAACACGAAATGAAAGTGACATGGTGAACTGATTGAAATAAATCCTTTGATTCAGCTTTTCTTATACTCATTTTTCCTTTTGAATTACCTTTTAAATTTGTATTTTCCTTTTCCATAACCAGATACCGGTTCAATAATATCTGCCTGTACCAATTTAGAAAGCAGTTTTGAAGCACCTGCCCCTTTCAGTTCAAGAAGTTCCATAACCCCACTTCTTCCAAATACTTCATCAAAACCAGACTTCTCAAAGAGTCTGCGTATATGATCTGTCGTTTTTGTTGTGAAATCGTTGCCTTTTTCTGAAAGCGCGCTTTCAATGTCCACTTTTGTTTTCTCAATATCCACTTTTTCATTTCCAATGTCCACTTTTTCTTCATTCAAAAGTCCACTTATGTGGAGATTTCGATTATGAAGCTCATTTTTCTCATTCAAAAGCATATTTCTGAGAAATGCTTCAAGATATTCTGTTGTTTCGTAAATACCTTTTTGCAGGTTCGTATAGTTTGCACGAACAAGTGCATTCCTGAAATACCACGCATTTTCTGCAAAAATATCATTGGTTGCAGAAAACCCCAGTGTCCTCAAGTACTTAATAAAGAACACTGCCGTTGTTCTTGTATTACCTTCTCCAAAGATATGGATTTGCCATAATCTTGAAACGAATACCGCAAGATGATGGATAATCTCATCCATTGAAAGCCCTCGATAACTAAAATCTTTCTCCTGCGAAAAATCATATTCAAGTGTTGCTCTCAGTTCAGAAGCACTGCCATACATAACAGTCGCTCCATCAAGAACCCATTCTTTCTTTGTAATGTTATAATCTCTCATCTTTCCTGCATGTTTATAAATACCCTGGAAGAGTTTACGGTGAATAGAGATATACTCATTCGGAGAAAATGAGAATGCTGTTTCAGAAAGAATTTCTGCAATACGGGCAGAAACCTTATCTGCTTCTTCAGTACGTTCGTCATCAGACAAATGAGCAGGACTTTCCTCATAATAGCTGTCAATCAAACTCTGCGCTTCCTTCATCGTGATTTTGCCTTCAATATTCTGAATGGCAGTATCAATCAAATATTGGGATGGCTGCAGTCCGTCCACCGCCTGAAGACCGATTGCTGTACTCCAGGCATAACCTTTATGAGCCTTATCCGGTTCAAACTCTCTCAAATATTCCTTAAACGGATCTTTTTCCATATCCACTACCTCGTATCATAGTTTTATATCTTGATTTTTCCGTCCCGTTGGTTTAAAAAAGATCCAGCATATTATCCAGGTAGATCTTTTCCCTGACGTGGATCTGGTATTCTGGTCTGGTCATATAATATAACAGGAATTCCAGAATCAGTGCGCTTCCCAGTCCCCGGCCTTCGATCTTAAAATCAGAGAATCCCATCGGCCGATACACATCTTTGATGTCTGCCACACTGATAAATCCCGGATTCATCATTGCTTTTGAAAACAGATATCCGCCTTCTGCCCCAGGTGCATGGCACTCATGTTCCGGGCAGCTTTCTCCCAGATTTTTCCGGCTGACGGATTCGTAACAGACTTTTCTGTCTTTGCAGCCAAACCAGCAGCATTCATTGCACAGGAATTCTACTTTTTCTTTCTGGCTGTCACTCATCTGATTTAATTTGTCAAACATTTTATTCAGGCGAAAATCCGGTACGACATAGCGGAATTCTTCCCGATTCACTTCTTCAAGAAACCGTTGAAAATCTGTCAGGACTTTTGTTGTCGAAGAGACAATATAAAAGTTCGGATAGGTATTCTGTAAATAATCCAATAACAACTCAGAATGAAGAATCACTCCATTTTCTACTTCCGTTTGTTTTTCAAACAATTCACATAATGCATTGCATTTCCGATCCTGCAGATGTTCCTTCCTCAAAAGTGAATTGCTGAATGTCAGTCTGGCAGATATCTTATATTCCTGCATTAATACCAGCACTTTTTGTGGATCTGCATCTCCAAACGAGGTACGTCCTCCGCCCCAGATACAGTCAGACGGTGCTCCATATATCGACCCAATCTCGCACCAGTCATAAAAGTATTCCCTGTGCTCTCGGAATACTGGCAGAAAGACTCGATAAAGTTCATAAAATTCAAATAATCCTGGAAGATGATAGTATACCTTTTTATCTGCTATTTTACTCACCCCATCCTTTGCACAATTCTTCAAGAATGCCTCTGATTACACTGAATGTAACATAGAAACAGAACCTGCGCAAATATAATTTTTCAAAAGCAGTTGTTTTTTGTATTTAAGACTGGCAGTTATGCCAGAGACTTGGTACAATAGATATATGAAAAAGAAAAAACTTACTTTTCTGGCTTTTGTAATCATTGCCATCGCATTATTACTTGAGGCCGGAATTTTAAAATCTGTAAATGACAACAACACATATCAGATGTCAAAAGTACTTCTTGACCGTGTAGTCACCGTGCTCAATAAAAATAATGAGAATGAAAACGGACTCATTGAATCGCTAAAGGACGATTATATAGTAAGAGCAAAAGCTGCATCATATATCATAGATGCAAAACCAACGGCAGAACATGATGTAGAAGAATTACAGAAAATAGCAAAGTTGATCTCCGTGGATGAGATACATCTGATTGATAAAAACGGATATATCTATAGTGGGTCTATGCCCAAATACTATGGCTACAACTTCGACTCAGGAGAACAGATGTCCTATTTTAAGCCAATGCTTACTAACAAGGCGCTTACCATGTGTCAGGATGTCACGCCTAATACCGCTGAAAAGAAAGAGATGATGTATGCCATCACCTGGAATGAAGCCGGTACGAGGATGATTCAGATAGGCATCGAACCGACACGCCTGCTGGAAGAATTGAAACAGAACGAAATTTCTAATGTCGTAAGTGACATGCCACTTTATAAGGGAATCGAAATTTTTGTGGCAGATGCCAGGACAAAGATCGTAAAAGGAGCCACCGACCGTACCTGGATCGGAGAAGCACTTGATGATCTTGGTATCGCAACGGATAAAGTGAATGGCAGCGAAACAGTTACCTTACACACAAAGGTAAATGGAACACTTTGCAGGTGTTTCCTATGTCTTGATGATGCGTATATCATTGCCGTTACTATGGAAACTTCATTTTATCTAAAGAATAATATATATGCCGTACTGATAGTCGGTATCTATCTTGTACTGGCATCCTGTTGTATGGTGTATATGCTCTCACGGGTTCTGAAAGAAAAATATGAAAAAGAAAAACTACTCTATACATCGAACACCGATGAACTTACAAAATGTTTTAACAGGCACGCTTACGAAACAGCAATACACGATCTTGATCTTCATAAAGAATGGATCTATATTTCCATGGATATCAACGGTCTAAAATGCATAAATGATTCTCTTGGACATGCTGCCGGAGATGAACTTATATGCGCAGCAGCTGATTGTATGAAAGAATGTTTTCAGAATTATGGAAATGTCTACCGAATCGGTGGAGATGAATTTGTTATCATTATGACTGAGAAAACGGAGGAACTTCAAAAGATTATCACAGACTTTGAGCAAAAATCTGCCCTATGGCACGGTGAACTGGTAGATTCTATCAGTGTTTCATACGGATACGTTTTTAGCTCAGAGAAAGCATGGAATGGGATTTATGATATCGCAAAAGCTGCAGATGAGAGAATGTACAAAAGTAAATCATGCTATTACCGCGAAAGCGGTCTGGACAGGAGAAGATAACTGCCCCATCCAGACTCCGCTTTCTTATAAAGAAAAAAAGAGAACTGGCTTTATCATTGTGCGCAAATCTCACAATAACTTTACCAGTTCTCTTTCGCATTCTAACTATGCCATATCACCCGAAAGTTCCCGTCTTCGAGTATTTCTGCCAGCTGCTCCAGTTCATCAGAGTGCCAGTCTTTTGCCGTTTCCGCAGAACCGGTGAATTTTACGCAGGTTCCGCAGGAAGAGCTTAAAGACCTTGGCACCGGCATGATAACAGCCGGATAACCTTCCCCATCACATTTTTTCTTAAACACCATTGCCCCGAAATGGGAAAAAAATGTGGCTATGTAGTTACCCATTATTTCTCCAGAGTGAGGATGAAATCTTCGCCGTCCTCTTTCACAGATACCTGATATCCCTGATGCAGGGCAAAACGGGAAACATTCTCCCTGGCAGTTACGTTATCTACCATTACAGTATAAGCTTTCTCGCCGGATGCCAGCGCATTCTTGGTACGGATCACCGGTTCCGGACAGGAAAGTCCTCTTGCATCGATTGTTTTCATAGGGTTAAATCTCCTTTCTCTTTACGCTTCGCTCTTCCTCATAGAATTCACAGTTGCAATCACAATCAACACTACAAATCCAATGATTACTGCGATTTTTCCATTTGCAGTAGGACCCTCGCCTGAGGAAGCAAGTCCGAAGTTATGTGCCACAGCCGCACCTGCCATCAGACCAAATACGGTAATTGCAGAGTCTGTATTTCCTTCACCTGCCAGTACAAGCTGACGAAGAGGACAGCCCCCAAGAAGAACGCAGCCAAATCCGGCAAGCGCCATTCCAAGTGCATTCCAGAGACCATCTGTGTGTGCAATCGGCTGACCTGCAAATCCAGGGTTGAAATATCCAAGAATCATGTTTCCAATAAGTGCACTTACCAGGATTGCAATAAATCCAAGAAGCAGCTTCCACTCTCCGAAAAGAACTACATCACGAATTCCGCCAACCATGCAAAGGCGGGTTCTCTGTGCCAGTGCCCCTACCAGAAGTCCTGCGATCAGGGAGATAGCGATTGCAGCGTGTTTTGCACCAGGTCCACCATCAGCTTCTGTGAAGTGGATAAATGCAGGTGCAGCGATAAGAAGCACAAGGATTCCGATTTCCACTATCGGGAAAATGCCGCCCTCGACTGGCTGCATTTTGTAAGAACGTTTCAAAGTGTATCCTTTTTTCAGGAAAAATACACCTGCAAGAATTCCTGCAATGAATCCAATCAGACCAAAGATGGCGTTGAAATCACCGCCTGCCAGACGAAGAATCATACGGAACGGGCAGCCAAGGAACATCAGGCAGCCGATCATAACGAACATCCCGATCACGAAACGGCTAACAGGTGCGGAGCCGCCTCTTGGCTTGAATTCCTTCGTTGCAAGTGCCAGAATGCAGGAGCCAAGTACCAGACCTACGATTTCCGGACGGATATACTGTACCGCTGCTGCGCTATGGAATCCCAGTGCACCAGTGGTATCACGCAGGAAACAGGCGATACAAAACCCCATGTTTGCAGGGTTTCCGAAGTATACCAGTGCTGCTGCAATGACTCCGATGATGATGCCTGCCCCAATGATTACAGGTGTTTCTTTCTTTGACAATGTTTCTTTCATACTCTTTCCTCCTTCAGTAACTGTCAAATCTTTTTATATTTTAACATTTTTTGTCAGAAAACTCTAATTGATTATCCGGGACTATTTTCTGGATTTATAGATATTTTCTATAGATTGTGGTATGATTTTCATATTACGAAACCTAAGAAAGGATCTGACTATGAATCGAATTTACCTCGACCAGGCCAGCACCTCTTTTCCAAAAGCTCCAGGTGTGGCACAGGCTATGATGGATTATCTGACTATGAATGGAGTGAATGTGAACCGCGGTGTCTATTCCAGTGCTTACTCTGCTGAGGAAGTAATCTATGAGACACGACAGCTCCTGGCAGAGCTTTTCCACTTTTCAAAGTGCAAAAATGTGATTTTTACACCGAATGTCACCACCAGTCTCAATTTCATTTTGAAGGGATTTCTGAGACCAGGAGATCACATTCTGGTATCATCAATGGAGCATAATGCCGTTATGCGGCCAGTGGTGCAGCTGGCTTCTAAGGGGATTTTATTTGACCGGATTCCCTGCCGGGAGGATGGCTCTATGATTCTGGAGGAAGTCGAAGGCATGATCCGGCCACAGACCAGGGCAATTGTTACTTTGCATGCTTCTAATGTCTGCGGAACCAGAATGCCACTTGACGCACTCGGTGAAATCTGCCAGCGGCATCATCTTTATTTTATTGTGGATTCCGCACAGACGGCTGGCATTGTACCTGTTGATATGGAAAGAATGCATATTGATGCACTGGCTTTTACCGGTCATAAAGGGCTTCGCGGGCCACAGGGGACGGGTGGTTTTCTGGTGTCCCAGGAACTGGCAGAGCAGATGGAGCCGTTGATTTCGGGCGGCACTGGAAGTGTGTCCCATACAGAGGAGATTCCGGATTTTCTGCCGGATCGGTTTGAATCGGGAACGCCCAATCTTCCGGGAATTTACGGACTGCATGCGGCGCTGCTATTTCTGAATGCACAGCCACAGGTAGCTGAATCGCCAATGCAGTCCCTCTATGAAAAAGAACTGTCCCTTACCGGCTATTTTCTTGAGCAGCTGCTAGCATTGGATGATACCGGCAGACACATCCGTATCATTGGGAAAAAAGATCTCACTGACCGGAATGCCGTAGTTTCCATCCAGACACCGGAGATCGACATGTCCCAGGTGGCATGGCAGCTGGATAGTGAATACGGGGTCATGACCCGGGTGGGACTGCACTGCGCACCGAATGCACATAAGACACTTGGTACTTATCCTGCCGGAACAATCCGCTTCTCCTTTGGGCCTGAAAATACGAAGGATGAATTAGATTTTGCAATCCAGGGTCTGAAAGAAATTCTTAGTTTATAAATAAGTTTCTCATATCCGCATGTTCCAGTTCAAGCAGTGAAATTTTTTTATCAATTCCTCCTGCATATCCTGTCAGATTTCCATTTGCACCTACTACTCGATGACAGGGAATAATAATGGATATTTTATTATGGCCAACTGCACCTCCAACTGCCTGTGCAGACATATGGCTGATTTTTTTCATCTCAGCCACTTTTCGGGCAATTTCTCCATAGGAGATCGTCTGACCGTAGGGTATCTGTAATAAGATTTCCCACACTGCCTGTCTGAATTCTGATCCGGCAGGATGAAGATGCGGCGTAAATTTCGGTTCTTCCCCGGCGAAATACATATCCAGCCATTTTTTTGTCTCTGCGAGAATCTCTGTCTCCTGTTGGATATGCTTATCCGGAAGTGTGTCTGCAAAATAGTTCTGTCCTTCAAACCACAAACCGGTAAGCCCAATTTCATCCGCAGCCAATAGAATATCCCCTAATGGTGACTTATATTTACATATATATACCATAGTTCTCCTTTCCACTTCATTGAATACCAGGCGTTTGCGAAACACCAAAAAAAGCTTAAATTCGGAATCATTACAAATGGATCTGGCATTGTTTTCTTTTTAAATACTTTCCATATTTCAGCGCATACAACGATAGCAGAATATAATGCAGTTCCTCTGGTTTTAATTCTGGAATATTTATATATGAAAAAATATGCTGTAACCTGTAATTGAGTGTATTGCGATGAATATACAGTGCCTTTGCGGTTCGTAAAATGTTCCTGTCATTGGACAGATACGCATATAATGTCTCCACATATTCCGTATGCTTCTCCTGGTCGATGGTATACAAGTGCATCACACCTTCATGACATAATTCTGTGATAGCATGTTTTTTCAAAAGCTCATCCATGATCATGTACAGACCATAGTCTGCATTACAGTAAAAATACTTTTTGGGTGAAAAGGAAACTCCTGTTTTTAAAAGCTGTTCTGTATTCTCATACTGAGACGCTAATTTTGTCAACGGTGAAAAACTCCGGCTAAGTGAAACATACAACTGATTTTCTTCTGCAAATGCCTCCAGTAATTTTCGCAATTTTTCTATATCCGGTTCCCGTACCAGCGCCAGAGCATAATTTTGTTTTGTGAATATCTGGCAGTCACCAATCTGCTTTTTACTCAAACAGGATGCAAGCAGACTGGAGATCCCATCCGGTGTATTTTTTCCCTCTTCTGCCTTTAGCAAAGTAAGAGCAAAGGAATCGTTAATATCCCAGGCAAAGTAAGAAAGCTGCTGCTTGATCAAAGTCACATCCTTTAGTTTTCCTTCCAGAATATCTCTGAAATATCCTCCATGAAAAGACCTGGAACCGACTGTTAACTCTGGATGATTGCGTATATAAGGCAATAACAGCTCCCCCAGATGATCTGCCACTTCCCAGTTTGTCCGGTTTGGCTGAGAATAAATGCTGACAATAAAAATATGTGCTTTCAACTCGCCATCTAAAAATATATTTCTGCAGGTATAAGGCAGATTAAAGCTTTCTCTTGGATTGGTAAATACTCTATGTCGCTCCGATAACATCTGCAGTTCCCCACTTTCGATCAGTTTCTGAACCACATTCATCGGTACATAGTTATATTTCACCTGATATCGCCAGATTGCACTGACGGCATCCATCAAAGTAGGAGAAGTATGTCCCAGCATTTTCAGATTAGGATCACTGATCCAGATGGTATCCGGTGTAATCTGTGTACTCAGATTCAATATTTCTGAAAGACTCCTGTTTTCTCTGACAGCCAGCATGACATTCTTTTCCCACTGCTGAAATTTCTCAAACCAGAAATAAAGGTGATTGATCATCTGATACAATTCCTGATCCGTCGGATATGCGATTCCATGCAGCCATTCCATTCCCTGGGGATAAAAAAACAGATACTCCTGAGATATTTTTTCCGTATCACACCGCTGCAGCTGATTTTTGTCTGCAATGATATATAGCGTTGTTTTTTCCATGCAATGTTTTTCCGATGAAAAAAAAGCTATATGACTGATCTTGTGATACTTCGTATCTGTCAGCTGCAGGGACGGATACTCCTGAGACATTTTTTCAGTCAAAAGCGCCAGTGTCAATTTCATGTACCTTCTCCTCTCCGTTTCTTCTCTGCTCCTATTATATCTGTTTTTTATTTTAAAATCCAGCTATTGCTTCTGTGCTGTACAAAATTGCACAATTCTTTTTCTTTCTTTTGTATTTACCAGCCATAACAGAAAAACCTGTTGTTTGCTATCCTATAGACAACAAAAACAGTTGCCTGAAGGAGGGTTTTATTATGATAAGTGCAAAAGAAAATGTGAGCCGCCTGTACCAGCATAAGATGCCGGAATATCAGCCATTTATGGGACAGGGTATCATCAACAATGTACCTGTAACCGGTTATCAGGAACGAGGCGGCGGTCGTGGCAGCCGTGGTCGTGACTGGTTTGGTGTAGAATGGATCTGGCCAGAAGAGGAACCAGCTTCTTTTCCATCCAATGAAATTCTGTTAGAAGATATCTGCGACTGGAAGGATGTTCTTCATTTTCCAGATCTTGACAACTTCGACTGGGAAGAAGCTGCCCGTAAGGACCGCATTCCTGCATTTGATCGTGAACACAATCTGCTTTACCAGATGATCCATAATGGTTTGTTCGAACGTCTGCACACCTTAATGGGATTCGAAGATGCCCTTTGTGCATTACTGACCGATCCAGATGAAATTACTGAATTTTTCGATGCTCTGGCAGACTATAAATGTAAGCTGATTGATTATATTGCAAAATATTATCAGCCAGATATCATCTGCTATCATGATGACTGGGGAACCGAGCGTGGACTGTTCTTCTCCCCGGAGACATGGCGCGACCTGATCAAAGAACCAACCAGACGAATTATTGACCATGTACACAGCAAGGGAATTCTGTTTGAACTTCACAGTGACGGTGATATTCATGATCTGATTCCGGAAATCGTAGAAGATCTGAAACCCGATGCCATGAATATCATGGAAATCAATAATATTCCGGAAATGAAAAAACTGACTGGTGATAAAGTCGTATATAACGTATTTATGAATACCCGTGCCCTGGATGTGATGGATGCCGCACAGCCAGTCACTGAAGAACAGGTTCGCACTTTCACCAGGGATACCCTTCACCGAAATGGAAAAGGTGGATTTTACATTCCATGCCTGATCCTGTGTCGTCCTGAATGGCAGACTATTATTATGGATGAATACGAGAAGATCAAATTTGATATTCTGTAAACAAAAAAGGAGAGAGAAAATGAATGCAAAGAAAACTTATCTTCATATACTGACAGCTGTTATTTTAGGTGCCCTTCTTATGTTCCTGCTTCCGGTTGGCAATGGCCTGACCGCTGATGGTGTTCATATGCTTGGCATTCTGATTCCGGTCATCTATCTGTGGATCACAGTTGGTACTGACTGGGTCAGTCTGGCAGCTATCATTGCCCTTGTTATGACGGGCGTCATGAATAACGGAAAAAACTATTATGCAGATGTATATGCCGGTTCCATGGGTAATTTTATTATTATTACCGTCATTTCCTGTATGGCACTTTCTGCCGTACTCACACAGACTGGTGTGATTGAAAAAATAGCAACATGGTTTATCACAAGAAAATTTGTACAGGGGCGCCCATATGCCTTTCTTTTCATGTTCCTGCTGTCTAATCTGATTGTAGGTACCTTTATGGAAGCTACAGCAGTTGCCATTATGTACATTGATCTGGCTAAAAACATTCTCGACAAACTTGGTTATAAAAAAGGAGATAAATTTTATACCGTTGTTATGGCCGGTCTGTACTGGAACAATTCCATTGTATCTGCTGGTTCTCCTATCTCTCATGTACTGCCGCTGCTTCTGATTGCAGCTGCCGGTCCGGTTCTCGGAGTTACAATCTCTTTTGGCCAATGGCTGATGATCGGTATTCCATTTGAGATCATGGCTTTTGCCATCGAGATGTTTGTTTTCCGTTTTATCTGGAAGCCAGATACCACCTTATTTGAAAATTATGATCTGGAAGCCACACGAAGAAATGCCAGGCCACTGTCCACTCAGGGAAAAATCTCAGTTGTGATCTTTCTGATCGTTGTCTTTTTCTGGCTGTTCCCACAGTTTGGAAAAAGCATCGCACCAGGACTTGTAGCATATCTGAATAAAGTCGGTGCCTGTGTCCCACCTGTATTAGGGCTGACTGCAATATTTATCATTCATGTTGATGGTAAACCAATTGCCAGATTTGCGGATACAGTAAAAAATATTCCTATGGGTATGCTGGTCTTTACTGCATGTGTCACAGTGCTTGGTTCAGCTATCAACATGGATTCAACAGGCATCAGCGCCTGGTTGTCTAACCTGCTGACACCTGCTTTATCAGGTCTTCCAACTTTTGCCGTAATGGTTCTTGTTGTTTTCCTGGCAGCTCTTATCACACAGTTTATGTCTGATACCGTTACCATTTATCTAATGTACGCTGTAGGTACCGCTATATTATCTACATCAGGCATCAATCTTCCTGCTTTTGTAATGATCATCGGTTTTGCCGCTATCATGGGTCTTCTGACTCCTGCCGCTGCGGTTCCATCTCCACTCTTCTTTGGGCCGGAACACATTACAATGAAAAACGAAGCCAAATACTGTGCCATCTTTCTTGTACTGGATTTTCTGATCATCATGTTTGTCTTATGGCCGTTGGCAAACGTACTGATCAAATTCTAAAAAACAGACTGGCTGCGTTTCTGGTCACGCAGCCAGTCTGTTTTCGATTAAATATGTTTTCTGTATTCTGATGGTGTTTTTCCGCTCTCTTCTTCTGCTGATGTAAAATAACAGATATTTTCCTTTTTGGGGATCTTGGATTTTCATGCAATATCGTCATTTTTTACCAAAAGCCACTAAGCAATTTCCTCAAATAATTCATCAAAGGTAATCTTTATCTTTGGAAAATGAAGTAATTGTAACTCATCCTTATTTTCTTCTGTAATTGTTTTTAAAAGATAATACTTCGGAGTCTCTCCTTCATAATCCAGTTCGTAGATTTCAACTGTTTTTTTACGCCAGTCAACAATCCAGTATTCTTCAATCTCCTGTTCGCAATATAGCTGCATTTTCTCTGTCCGGTCATAATTTTCTGTTGATGGAGACAGAACCTCCATAACAAAACGTGGCGCATCTGTAAATGTATTTCCACGTCTTGATTTTGTACGACAGTTTATGGACGCATCAGGAATTACTATCTTGTTGTTACCCTGATTATCTTTGAAGCGATATTGAACATTATCCGAGTATACATAGCATGTACTATTCTTTAACTGATATCTGATTGCGGCGACAAAATTTACGATTACAGCAGAGTGTTCCGGTGTAGCTCCTGCCATATCCGTTATTTTTAGATCCCAATCCATAATTTTACACTCCTTTTTTACAACACAACTTTCATCATTAATATTAATCGCAAATAAGATTTTATATCTACTACATTATAACATTATCTCTGTTGGTTGGAAAAGTAAATTTTGTTCCAGAAAATAATTGTATTTACCGATTGCATTAGTTGGTGTTTATCTTCCACTGTGCAGATTCTGTCTGCAGTTTTACCAGCCTTGCATACCGTCTATTATGCTTCATCAAATACTTCTTCTCTGGTTATATTCTGCGCCCACTTGCCCTGACGGTAATGATGAAATACCCACGGCCACTTAACGAATTCATCGGTACACAGCAGGAAATATACCCAGAGCACCGGCAGCTTGAATACAAACGCTGCAAGGAATCCAAGTGGTACAGCATAACACCACATATCAATGGTATCACAGATCAGTCCAAACCTGGTATCTCCTCCTGCCCGGAATACTCCAGCGATTAGTGCAGTATTCACTGCTGATCCCATAATATAATACGTATTAATCAGCAGCATAATTTTAATATAATGCATGGCATTTTCATTCAGAGATGCAAAATGCAGCACAAACGGAGTCACTGCCAATACAATCAGCCCACCGGCTGCACCGGCAATCACCGTCATTTTCAACATTCTGGATGCATATTCCCTGGACTTTTCCAGATCCCCTTTTCCCATAATATTACCAAGCAGAATCGTTCCCGCACTGGCAATGGCAAAGCAAAATACTGATCCGATATTTCTTACTACGGTAACCAGAGAATTGGCAGCTACCACATCGGTAGACAGATGCCCCAGTATCACTGAATACATGGCAAATCCCACGCTCCAGGACACATCATTTCCCAGCGCCGGCAGTGAAAGGCGGATAAAGTCTTTCAGTAATACCTTGCTTTGAATAAACATATAGGACAGCTTTAACTTCACAGCTTTGCTGAAAATGGAGACGATAAAACATCCAATGAGCTCAATGGCTCTGGATGATGCCGTTGCGATAGCTACTCCCAACGTTCCCAGTCTTGGTGCACCAAACAGACCAAAAATGAACGTAGCATTCAGGATAATGTTCAGTCCAAAAGCCAGCACATTCAGTACCATACTCACGGTCACTCTTCCTACACTACGCAAAATCGACAGATACACCTCTGTCACGCCCCAGCACAGATAGGTAATTCCCATGATTCTCAGATAGGAAGAACCAACGGCAATCAGCTCCTGGTCTGCGGTGAAGAGCTGCATCATATATTGTGGAACGGTAAACGCCAGTAAAGCCACGATCCCTGAGATAGCCAGGGAAAACCGTAAGGTTATCCCTTCTATGGCATGAATGGCATCTATGTTATTCCTTCCAAAATACTGGGCACACAAAAGAGATGCTCCCGTTCCCAGCCCATAATATACCATAAATAAAACGTTTGAATAATTGGCTGCCAGAGACACAGCCGATATGGACGACTGCCCCACATAATTCAACATAATGACATCTGCTGAGTTCACTGCTGCACTTAACAGATTCTGAATGATAATTGGGATTGTCAGTCGAATCATCTGCCTGTAAAAATCGTCTTTTTTTCTATCTGTTTTTTCCATTCCCCACACTCTCCTGTCATCTGTTTGTGTTTCATTAACATACTCAAATAAGAAGTTCTTGTGGTATCTTCCATAGAATAACCCAATCTTTGCAATACTTCTTCCAGTTCTTGCAAGGCTTCTGTTTTTTCTTCTTCCACATCCACCATCTTTTCCAGTTCCAGGTAATCACCCAGATTTTTCACCCTGTCCACACAAGCTGTGATCTTTTGCATATAAAAATGCTGACGTTCCTTTTCCACTGACGGAACCGAAGTGAATCCAATACTTTCCAGAATCTCTCTTGCAATCTTCGGATCTCCCACTTTCGTCTCCAGTTCTTTCCTGGTCATGGAGCGTTTGTCTGTCTTAGCCCCCTTAAACGTAATCACAGAAGACTTTTCTCCTGTGGACAGATTCTGGATACTGCGAATGCGAAGTGCCTCATCCAGCTTTTCAAAATCATGATGCCTGGATGTATAGTAAATATCTGATTCCGATACCAGATCTCCCTGTTGGAACCCAACATCACGCAAACTTTCTATCAGCCTGTTTTTGTCACGGATCTTCAATTTGATCTCTACTTCAATACTCATATCTGTTCTCTTTCCCCATAATTGTTCAAAAAACGCCTGTGTGTTTTCACACAGACGCTTTGTTGGTGTCTTACATTAATTTCATCACATCACTGAACAGGATCACTACCATGAGCGCCATCAATGCCATCAGTCCAATAAAATGTACCATACCTTCTTTTTCCGGATTGATACGTTTGCCACGGATCAATTCCAGTATCAGAAACACCAGACGGCCTCCATCCAGTGCCGGTAATGGCAGAAGATTCATGACACCCAGATTGGCTGACAGAAGAATTGCAATGTTCAGCATATTTACAAACACTGCGAACCAGCTGATCTGGACACTCTCTGTGTAAGTTTCTCCGATCATATCTACCACGCCAACCGGACCAGACATGTCTTTGACACCGACCTGACCTTTCACCAGCATCTTCAAACTCTGCAGGGTAATGTCAATCCAATATTTCACCTCATAAGCGCCATAGAATAATGTTTTTCCCACACCGCCTTTGACATATCCACTATTCATAGACAGCCCCAGCAGATATCTGCCGTCCTCTGTCTCCTTCGGATCCAGTGTAACTACATGAGTTTCCCCGTCTCGCTCATAAGTGACTGTGACAGTCTCTCCCTGATGAAAAGATACATAATTGCTTACTTCTCTGGCAAGCTGAATGTGTTTTCCATTCATTTCAGTAATCACATCTCCGGTCTGAATGCCGGCTTCCTGCGCCGGAAAACCATCTGAAGCCTTGTAAACAACTGCCGGATCATATCCGATGCATCCCGTAATGATCACTGCTGCTACGAATGCCATAATAAAATTGAAAATCGGTCCGGCTGCAATCACAGAAATCCTGGCCAACGCTGACTTGCTGCCAAAAGATCCCTCTTCCCCTGCTGCCTCATCTTCTCCCAGCATCATGCAGGAGCCGCCAAAAGGCAGCAATTTCCAGGAATATCTGGTTCCATGCCATTCCCTGCTTAAAAGTCTTGGTCCCATGCCAAGGGAAAATTCTACCACTGTAATACCATTTGCCTTCGCCAGCAAAAAATGTCCCAGCTCATGAAAAATAATAATCAGACTGAATATGATCAGTGCTATCAGAATGCTCAATCTACCACCTGCTCTCAATAAATTCATATGTTGCTTTCTCGGTATCGAGAATTTCCTCTATCGTAGGCTGCCGGATGCTCTTATGCTGTTCCATGCTTTCGATAATAATCTGATAAATATCCGTGAATCCAATCTCTCTGTGAAGGAACTTACTGACCGCCCGTTCATTTGCCGCATTGAACACCGTCGGCATAGAACCGCCCTCTCTGGATGCTTTCAGTGCCAGCGGCAGGCCGAGGAATGTCTCCATATCTGGTTTTTCAAATGTAATCTGTCCCAGCTTCGCAAAATCCAGTCTTTCTCCTGCCAGATAACGTCGGTCTGGATAGTACAGAGCATACTGTATTGGAAGCTTCATATCCGGTGTGCCCAACTGAGCAATCACTGCTCCATCCACGAACTGTACCATAGAATGGATCACACTCTGCGGCTGTACCACTACTTCAATTTGATCCAGATCTACTCCAAACAGCCACTTAGCTTCCATCACTTCCAAACCTTTGTTCACCAGTGTGGCCGAATCTATCGTGATTTTCTGTCCCATAGCCCAGTTTGGATGCTTCAAGGCATCTTCCACTTTTACCTGTTCCAGATCTGCTCTTTTTCTTCCACGGAACGGGCCTCCAGATGCGGTAATCAGCAGTTTGTCTATCTGACCATGCTGTTCTCCATTCAGAGACTGGAAAATAGCACTGTGTTCGCTGTCCACTGGAAGGATCTTTACCCCATGCTCTTTTGCCAGCGGCATGATGATATGACCTGCCGTAACAAGAGTCTCCTTATTGGCAAGGGCAATATCCTTTCCTGCTTTAATTGCTTCTACTGTCGGACGAATACCGATCATCCCCACAATAGCCGTTACCAGCACTTCCACCTCCGGCAGTGTGGATATCTCAATAAGGCCATCCATACCTGTGACGATCTTCACATCCAAATCACTGATGGCTGTCTTTAATTCCCTTGCTGCCTTTTCTTCCCATACTGCAACTACCCGCGGTGAGAACTCACGGATCTGGCTCTCCAGAAGCTTTACATTGCGTCCTGCCGCCAATGCGGCTATCTTTAAATCTCCATTAGCTCTGGCCACTTCCAGAGTCTGTGTTCCTATCGACCCGGTCGAGCCGAGTACTGCGATTGTCTTCATCTCTTTTACCTCTGTCATTTTCTCATAACTTTGTGTTTATTTAATGAACGTACTTGCCAGGAAATAAATAATCGGCGCTGTAAAGATTACACTGTCGAAACGATCCAGTATTCCGCCATGCCCTGGAATCAGGGTTCCATAATCCTTAATCTCATGGTTTCTCTTAATCGCTGATGCTGCCAGGTCACCAACCATAGAAATCAATGCTCCCACAGCACAGATTACCGCATACATCACTACCTGATTTTCTGCCTGCAGATATTTTCCAACTACAGCCGCATAGATTGCACCCAGCAGAGCAGCTCCCACTACTCCTCCGACAGCTCCTTCTACTGATTTTTTCGGACTCAGAATCGGCGACATCTTATGCTTTCCAATCAGCATACCTACACAGTAAGCACAGGTATCACAACCCCAGGAGCACAGGAAAATCAGCCACACCAGATACGCTCCGTCTGGCAGATTCCTGGTCTGATAAATGTAGGACAACATCACACTGACGTAAACTACTCCAAAAAATGCTCCCATGACCTGCTCGCTGTGATATTTTGGAAATGTAAATACATACACAAATAAAAATGCAATCAGAATAAAAATCAACAGCATGGTGCTATAACTTTCCAGCTTCAGAAGAAGCATTCCATAGTAAAAAAACGTTGCCAGATAACCGACCAGCGCCAGTCCCTTTGTCTCTTTTTTCTGGATCTTCGCAGCACGGTACAGTTCTCCTAATCCAATCAGAGAAATCGCAAGCAATGTGCCAAATAACACATAGCCTCCGGAAATGATCGTCAGTAATGCCAGGGCAACCAGAATAATTCCACTTCGAAGTCTTACTCCAAACATATTATTTCTCCTCTATGACGCCGCCATACCGACGTTCTCTCTTATTGTATTTTTCAATGGCCTGCCACAGATTCTCTTTCGTAAATGCCGGCCATGGAATATCAGTAAAATAGAATTCTGTATAGGCCAGCTGCCACATCAGATAATTGGACAGACGCAGTTCTCCGCTGGTACGAATCAGCAGATCCGGATCGGGTACTTCTCTGGTATCCAGATAACCGGAAAACATCTCTTCTGTGATCTTCTCCGGCTGCACCTTTCCATCCAGACAGTCTCTGGTAAGGTGGCGAATCGCACGGACAATCTCATCACGGCTTCCATAGTTAATGGCAATCTGAAAGTTCAATCCGGTATTATCTTTTGAACTCTCTACCAGCTTTTTCAGACTTTCCTGCAGATCCTCATCCAATGCAGTTGGATCTCCCAGGACACGTACCTTCATATTATTCTTCTGTGCCGTTTTGATACAGGTCTTTGTGTAACTGCGAAACAGACGCATCAGACCATCTACCTCTTCTTTAGAACGTTTCCAGTTCTCCGTAGAGAACAGGTATACTGTCAGATATTTGATTCCAATATTATATGCATCTTCACAAATGACTTCCAGATTTTTTGCTCCTCTGGAATGTCCGTAATTTCTTGGCATTCCTTTACTTTTTGCCCATCGACCATTTCCATCCAGAATGATCGCCACATGCTGTGGAATGCGTAAGCTTTCTCTTCCTTCTTCCATAGATCCTCCAACTCCTGTACAAATACCAATATCTTGTATCATATAGATAAAGGCTGCCACAGACTTCCATCTGCAGCAGCCGCATATCTTTGTATCCTCTGTTATACTGTCATGATTTCTTTTGACTTTTCTTCAATTGCCTTGTCAACTTCTTTGATATACTTATCAGTCAGCTTCTGGGTCTGCTCTTCCAGTTCTTTGATAGTATCTTCTGATACATCAGAACCTTTCAGTTTCTTAAATGCATCATTGGCATCACGGCGGATATTTCTCACTGCAACTTTGGCAGCTTCTCCTTTTTTCTTAACCTCTTTTGCCAGATCCTTTCTGCGTTCCTCTGTCAGTTCTGGGAAAACCAGACGGATGACTTTACCATCATTGGTTGGATTAATACCCAGATCAGAAGTCATGATTGCTTTCTCGATTGCCTTCAGCATACTGCTTTCCCAAGGCTGAATCTGAATCATACGTGGTTCCGGTACATTTACATTTCCTACCTGCTGAATTGGTGTAGGTGTTCCATAGTAATCTACCATGATACGATCCAGAACGTGTGGATTCGCACGGCCTGCACGGATAGATCCGAATTCGGAAAGCAGGTTGTTAAATGTCTTTGTCATCTTCTCATCATATACTTTAATTCTTTCGTCCATATTCTGTCCTCCTGATTCTCTCTTTTATACGGTTACTTTTGTTCCACTGAATACACCGTTCACGGTATTCACAATACTATTCTCTTCATTTAGTCCAAATACCAGCAGCGGCATCTTATTCTCCATACATAAAATAGATGCTGCCAGATCCACCACTCCCAGTCGTTTGTCGATCACTTCCTGAATACTGATCTCATCATACTTTCTGGCATTCGGATTGGTCTTCGGATCGCTGTCATAAACACCATCAATAGACTTGGCCAGAAGGATCACATCTGCCTCAATCTCAATAGCACGGAGCACAGTAGCCGTATCTGTTGAGAAATACGGATGCCCGGTTCCTCCGGCAAAGAATGTCACGATTCCTCTGGAGAAATACTTATTCGCTCTGTCCTTGGAAAACAGCTTGGTAAAGGATCCACATTCAAATGGTGTCAGTACCTGTGTCATCATACCCACGGAACGGAATATCTCAGATACATAAATACAGTTCATCACAGTCGCCAGCATTCCGATCTGGTCTGCTTTGGTACGATCAATATTCTCGCTGGATCTTCCTCTCCAGAAGTTGCCTCCGCCAATCACGATTCCAATCTCAATTCCGGCATCAGACAGCTGTTTCACCTGCTCTGCAACCTTGAGAACCGTTGGTTCATCAAAGCCCATTTTTTTATCGCCAGCCAGAGCTTCTCCGCTTAATTTCAGTAATACTCGTTTCATTTTTTACCCCTTTGTCGCTAACTTTCTGAGTTCTGCGCAAGCAGCCCTCACTTAATCTTAAGTATAGCATACTTCATAAAGATTTAATACACTTTTTTTTCATTCCGTGTTAGACTTTACCTAAACAAATGAAAGAGGGTTTTCTTATGGACATCAATCAGAAAAAAACAGCCCTTGACGATGATTCTATCCTGTATCAGAAACGGGATGATTCTATTGGAAAGAAGGATATTTCCGGACTTTCCGGTCGTCAGCGACTGCAATATTTCAAGGACTATTATCTGAAGTTCTGTATTCTTGCCATCGTGCTTCTTGTAGTCGCTGTCAGTCTGATCTATACTATCTTCTTCCGTCATCAGGAGACAGTGCTGAGCATTGCTGTGCTCAATGATACGGCTATTTCGAACTATGAAGATCTGACAGATTATCTGCAGGATTACTATCAGGCTGATGGCAGGCATCAGCTGGTAACAGTCAGCAACTATTATCTGGAGGATCCGAATCAGCAGATGGCATTCACCACGAAGCTGGTGACCGGAGATATTGACATTGTCATTTGTGACCAGGAGACATTTGCCTCCGAAAGCGCTTCTGGCTTCTATCAGGATCTTACAGACCTGCTTTCCCCGGATGTATCAGATGCCTTTTCTTCTCATCTGGTTCCTGGTCATACAGAAGAACGGGATAATGAAGATCAGATCATCAGTACTGGTCCTGAGCTTCCTTACGGTGTGGATATTGCAGACACACCACTCTACACTTTCTTTGGCGGAACAGCTAAAGAAGCTATCCTCTGTGTGACTTCCTATAGCGAACACACAGAAGCAGCCATCTCCTTCCTGGATCTGGCTGCCAAAGGTACTACTGCAGACTTTTCTTCGACGGAGTCGGAAGCTGTGCCAGCAGAATCGCAGTAAACATCAGAATACAACCCAGAACTTCCCGGGATGTCGGTGTCTGATGCAGGATCAGAATCCCTGCCAGCACCGACATTACGGATTCCAGGCTGAGAATCAGGGAAGCCACCGTTGGATTCATGCCCTTCTGTCCAATGATCTGCAGGGTGTAAGCCACACCGCAGGAAAGTACGCCGGCATACAGAATTGGCTGCCATGCTGCCAGCAGCTGTACCATATGTGGATGCTCCAGCAACACTGTTGGCACCAGACACAGGATTCCACTGACGAAGAACTGGATACAGGACATTCTGACTCCATCTACTTTGGGTGAAAAATGATCAATTACCAGAATATGTATGGCAAAGACAATCGCACACAAAAAGACCGTCAAATCTCCTCTTCCAATCGTCAGGTTCTCATCGATACAGAGAAAATACAGACCTGCCACAGCCAGAACCACTCCGATCCACACCAGAATTCCACATTTTTTATGAAAAAAGAGTCCGAAGACAGGCACCAGGAGAATATAGCACGCTGTGATAAATCCAGCTTTTCCCACTGTAGTATGCATAATTCCAATCTGCTGCAGACAGCTCGCTGCAGCCAGTGCAACTCCACAGCAGATGCCGCCGATCCACTCAGTTCTTGAATCTGTCTCTTTCTTCTGCCCCTCTGCTCCGTTATATTTTTTCAGAATGGCTATGCAGGGAATCAGCACCACACCTCCAATAAAAAATCGTACACAGTTAAAAGTAAATGGTCCCACATAGTCCATTCCCACGCTCTGTGCCACAAAAGCAAATCCCCATATAATCGCTGTCAGTAATAAAATCCCGACATTTTTTATCTGTCCTGTTTTCATCATTACTCCTCATTTCTTTTTTGCATTTATTGTTGCGCATGGATTCATTTTATTATACATTTCCGTGAAATGCAATAAATATGTGTTTGCGTAACTAACTAAATTGTGCTATACTGAACAAGAAAATGAATTGTTTTTAACAAAGTTAGGGGTAATTAAAATGGTAGTAAATGAGTCTGCAGAAAACTATTTGGAAACAATACTGATCTTAAGCAAGCGCCTTCCAGTGGTTCGATCCGTTGACATTGCAAATGAACTTGGATTTAAAAAATCCAGTGTCAGTATTGCTATGAAGAACCTCAGAGAGAAAGAGCATATTACAGTTACCGATGCTGGTTTTATATATCTTACTGAAAGCGGACGCGCAATTGCGGAGATGATCTATGAGCGTCATCAGTTGATTTCATCCTGGCTGATTAGTCTTGGTGTAGATCCGACTGTAGCCACAGAGGATGCATGCAAGATGGAACATGTCATCAGTGCGGAAAGCTTTGACGCAATTAAAAAATATGTATTGCACAAATAACATTTGTATGTTTTTAAATATTTTAAAGAGGTCCCGTTCCCGAGACCTCTTTTTATGTATATTTATTTTATCAAACGAATGATATATCCTACCGTTGTACCAGACATATTGACCGTTGCTGCCGGTCCAAATGTTTTAAAATAGAACGTACCACTCTTGTAACCACCCAGATTTCCATTTCTTCCTGCATCATACCAGAGTCCATCTCCGGCATAAACATTTGTATGTCCATACTCTACCCAAGTACAGATATCACCTGGGAGCAGATTCCCTTCCTTCAGCAGTTGATTCGGTGTCTTATATACACGGATAATCTGACAATGCTGCTGTAACAGGGTCTTAGAATCTCCACGGAAATTGATCTCTCCACCTGGTTCTCCCCAGAAATCTCTTTTGCCAATTACTCCAAGATCTCTCAATCCCCAGCGTGCCAGCAAAGCACAGTTGCAACAGCTTTTTCCTTTCTCCTGTGCATTTTTTATAGCAGTACTCCAATAGGCAGGTGCACCAGAATTCGAATAAAACCATTTTGTGGTTCCACTGGCCGCATCACTCTGTATCTGCCGGGAATACTTTTCCAGTAACGCCAGAAATTTTCTGGCCAGAGCAGATTCTCCATTCTGTGAAGCAGCCCCTGTTGTGTTCTCTATTTTGCTCTCTGTGGTGCTTCCAGTTGTCGTATTGGATGTGTTACCGCCCTTCAGCACATAAACGGTACAGCTTGCTTTTCTCTTACTTCCATCCTTTGTTGTTGCGGTAATCACAGCCGTTCCATTTGCTACTGCCGTAATCTTTCCCTTGCTGTTCACCTTTGCAACAGCCTTATTGCTGCTGCTCCACCGAATACGCTTGTCATTGGTATTGGACGGCTGCACCGTCACCTGCGGTGTCCAGGTCTTTCCCGGAACCATAAAGTAAGACTCCTTATTCAAAGAAACACTTGTTGCTCTCTGCTTTACTGTTACTTTACACTGATAAGTCTTCTTTCCAATCTTCGCTCTGATCACTGCATTGCCCTTTTTCACTGCTGTGATCTTTCCCTTCTGATTCACTTTGACCACTGACTTCCTGCTGCTGCTCCATGCCGCTTTCTTTGAGGTACCAGTCACCTTCAGCTGAAGTGTCTTACCAGTATACATCGTAGCACTCTTCTTATTCATTTTTGCTGCGGATGCAGACACTGGCATGACAAATACGCATATCAGCATCACCATCAGTATCATAAACATCGGCTTTCTTCGTATTCTCATGAAATTCTCCTTTTATTTTTCCATTTCTTTTCTTCTTTGTAACATTTTTGTAATTATTATAGCGTATTTTCTTAACATTTGCAAGTAAAAGGTTGCCTCCTGACATAGATAAAGCCCTGATTTCACAAAATCACTTCTGTAAAATCAAGGCTCTTGTTTCCCCTAACGTCACCGTCTTATTACAAAACTACAATTTCTATCTTATCCAGCGCTTCATGCAGCTTCTTTACTGCTGCATCCAGCGTCTCTCCCTTGGTCACTACATGACCGATACGGTGCGGTCCCACATGGAACTTCTTTACCGCATCTCCAACCTTGTAATCAAACTGAATCTCACAGATATCCGGATCTTCTACATTCCGGTTCGTAATGGACTGAATGATGCCATCCCGGTCACTGCGCAGAAGCATACTGGCATTCGGTACCGCCTGATTCTGCGGAAACTCCAGATCCTCTCCAAGAGCCGCACGAATCAGCTTCTCATAATAATCATATCCGTAATAAATGGACACCAGTTCTGCCAGACAGGTAGCACCAGAACGACCTCCAAGCTCCAACACATACGTCTTATCATCTTTTAAGATAAAGTCTGCATTAATAGCACAATTGTTCAATCCCATAGCCTGAATCGCCTTCTCCAGCTGTTCTTCTGCATCTGCGATCACTTCTTCACTCAGATCATATGGTGCAAAATGACCGATCGGCACTCCGGTATCTCCCTGAAATACATAATCGCCATGAGGCAGTGCAAACTTCAGCTTACCATTCTGCACAAAAGCCTGTGCTCCAAACTCTTTTCCTTCGATGAATTCTTCTACAATGAAATGATCTGTTCTGGTAACAGACTTCACCGCATTCACAGCATCTTCCAGCCCTGCTTCAGAATTCACTCTTGTAATACCACGACTACCCGAACTGTCCACTGCCTTCACAATCAGTGGATAATTCAGATCTTGAATCTTCTCTCCGACCTCTTCATCCAGGCCAACCTCACGGAAACGTGCAGTACGAACACCATATTCTTCATATTTTCTCTTCATCAGAATCTTGTTCGATGCAACCTTCGCTGCTTCAAAACTGATTCCTGACAGTCCCAGCTCGTCACATACTTTACCGATGGTAATCACAGCAACATCTGTTCCCGCTGTCACGATTCCGTCAATCTTTTCAGCCTTTGCCACTTCCAGTATCTTTTCATAATCCACGGTATTTTCATAGATTACTTTATCTGCAAGGGCAAATCCCGGATAATTACCCGGTATGCTGACTGCGATGGTATAGATTCCCATCTCTTTTGCTTTTTTTATCAATGGCACCTGATAGATTCCGGCACCCATAATCATCAGCTTTTTCATTACCTCTCCTTTTCTTCCTCATCAGATGCGTCCTTGTGATGTACCTGGCGCACCACATACTGAGGATTTTTACTCATTCCCAAGAATATTCTTCCCACATATTCTCCAATGATCCCCATGAACATCAGATTCAGTCCTGAGAAGAAACAGATCGTTGCCATCATAGACGGCCAGCCAATATAGGTTGCCGGCCGGACAAACTTCAAAATAATGACTCCAATTGCCGCCAGAATTCCTATCAGAGAAAAGAAAAATCCGGTATAGGTAGCCATCTGCAGCGGTACAATGGAAAATCCAAGAATATTAGACCAGAGCTTAATCAGTTTTTTCAGAGTATAGTTCGAAGTACCAACTTCTCGCTTAAAGTGCTGGATCGGTACAGAACTGATGTTACGTGTTGTACGCAGAAATAGTCCCTGCAAATGCGTATAAGCACTTTTGTACTCCACTGCATAATCACGCACAAACTTCCGGATCACCCAGAAACTGGATGTCTTCAGATCCTTTGGCTTCTTCAGCAGAATCCGGACTGTCATATAATTCACATAACTGCCAAAGTTGCGGAACTTGCTGTGCTCCTTATGTTCATAATATCCATATACAATATCATATCCCTTATCAAATTCATCCAGCAGTTTCCCCAGCTGGGACGGATGTGTCTGCATATCATCATCCATAGCGATAAACACCTCTCCGCTTCCCTCATTCAATCCGGCCATTACCGCATTATGCTGTCCGGCATTCTTAGCCAGTTCCACTACCTTCACACAGGCATAATCTCTTACCAGTCCCATAAGAGCTGCCATGGTCTCTCCATCATCCGGTGAACAGTCATCTACCAGCACGAATTCATATTCTCTGCGATCCAGCCTGTCCATCTCCTGCATGGTCATCTCCACAACTTTACGGATGGTCTTTGAAGATTTATAACAGGGAATCACAATCGAATATAACACCCCGGTCACCTCCTAATTCACAACTTATCTCTTACTGTTTCACTGCATCTTGCAGGCAAAACAACGCATTTTTCCATTCTCATCCGGTGGAATGATGTCCATCCAGTCAAAGTGCAGCTGGAACTCATCACCAAAAAGTGCTTCCATCTTTTCCTGGAAAAAGGCCTCGATCTCTTCCTTTGTATGTGCATCATTTCCCGGGTCCTTCACCAGCTGAATCCGCATATCATGATAAGATTCCTGGATATAACGGAACTGTGCAATCCCTACAATTCCATTCGGTATCTTCATCAGTTCCAGTGCCGAAGTCTCATCTCCGTGCTCATGTCTGACCAGGTCATTCACTCTTCCTTTGATCGTCTTAATATAGCGTACTCCATCCAGTGTCACAGAAGATGCACGATCACCGATCTCATAATTGATAATCGGGAAATCCTTTTTAAATAAGGTTGTAATGATCACTTTTCCTTCATCAGCCAGCTGCATATCCTCATCATAGATATTCACCACATGAGTATCACTGTTGATATAATACAGGTCTGCTCCTGGCACCTGAATGATACAGCTTCCGGTCTCTGAACTGCCATATGCGTCCATCAGCTCATCTCCAAAGGTCTCTGCCAGCACCTTTCGCGTCATGTCATCCACCATCTCACTGACCGGCACATAGATCTTTGGTTTATGTACCTTCATATTGTGACGCTGTGCATACAGAGCCATACGCACCAGACAATTGCGGCGGAAACACAGCACATCCGGCTGATATTCATTCACCTCATTCAGGATGTCACGAATGCCTTCTCCCACACAATTCTTCTCTGATACCACACGGCGTCTCATCAATCCAAACTTCTGAATAATGGAATCTCCTTTTTTGGCATCCACATGCTTATGACTGGTTTCAAAAGAAAACAGCTTTCCCCGAAGTGGATGATACCCTGCATACATCAGCACTCGAATCCAGTTTGCATCCACACATGCTGACTCTCTCTGTGTCTGAAGGAACTTCAATGGTGTTCCTGAAGATCCACTGGTACTGAGTACATTCCATCTCTCATGCATCTCCGGATGGGCATCATATTCCTTCTGCATCCAGGCTCTTAAGTCTGCACGGGTAAGTACCGGGAACTTCTGCAGATCTTCAGCACTGTGAAAATCATCTGGCGTCAGATGGCACTGATCGAACCGTTCTCTGTAAAACGGGATCTTGTAGGCACTTACCATCAGCTCATGGACCTTTTTTCCCTGACGTTTTCGAATAAACTCATGATCTGTTGGGATCTTCTTATCCAGCTTCATGAGATAATATAAGGTCATCACATTTTTCAGTTTTTTCTCTATTACAAATGACATATATTTCTTCCTATCTTTACTTCTTTACTGCTCACGGAACACAATCGTTCCGGTTTTATCATCCATACTTTCCACAATCGCAAGTGACTCCAGATGAATGCCTTTATCACGAATGATCTGTCCACCTACCTGGAAGCCTTTCTCGATCACTACCCCGGCACCCACCAGCTCTGCTCCAGAATCCTGTACCAGTGTGCTTAATCCCTCCAGAGCTTTACCATTCGCCAGGAAATCATCAATCAGAAGTACTTTGTCTTCTTTTCCAAGGAATTCCCTGGAAACAATGATATCGTATACTCTTCCATGGGTGAAGGATTCTACCTGAGTACGGTATACTTCTCCTGCAATATTCTTTGTCTGTGTCTTCTTGGCAAATACAACCGGCACATCAAACACTTCCGCCACTACGCAGGCAATTCCAATCCCGGATGCTTCAATCGTCAGAATCTTATTAATCTCCTGCCCTTCAAATCTGCGCTTGAATTCCAGTCCGATCTCATGAAACAGTTTCACATCCATCTGATGATTCAAAAAGCTGTCAACTTTCAGCACATTTCCTTCTTTTATTTTTCCATCCTTACGGATACGGTCTTCCAAAAGCTTCATTTATTACTTCCTCCTGCGTCTGTGTAATATATCGTTATCAATCAATTAATAAGGTTATAACATAATTTTACGCTTCTTTCAACTTATGCTTACTTACTTTTTTTCGTACGGATATTTTTCAGAATTCCAAGAAACTGTGGTGCAATTTTTTTCACTGAAAAAGCACATCCAGCCAGAATCAGTACATAGCGCGCATACCATGGCATCCTATATGCAGCCATGGAAAGCAGATTCAAAATGAAAAATACAGCTGCATATTTCAGGGTCGTACGCAGTGGAATAATCCGCTGTCCTGTAATCTTCATTTCCTGCCATCCCTGAAGGACCAGCAGAAATGCATAACTGACCGCAGTCGTATAAGCTGCTGCCTGATATCCAAACTGTAAAATACAGACATAATTCAATATGACGTTTACCACCATTGCAAGCATAGTACCAAATGCCACCTGCGCTGTTTTTTTATAATAATTCTGAATCGCAGTATAACTGTAACTGTAAAATCGAAACAGGGTGCCCGTTACCATAGGCGCGATCACCCAGATCGCTGCCATATTTTTTCTTCCCCCCAGAATCCACACAATCTCCGGTGCCAGCATAACCACAAACCAGGAAATCATACCAAATCCCTGCATCACTGTTTCCCATGGTTTTTCTACATCTGCTGATTCTCCTCTTGATATTTTCTCAAAGAACCATGGCAGCCAGGCACTCCATACTGAATCCTCCAGGATCCAGATAATAAATGATACGGTAGTTCCCACAGCGAAGATTCCTGTTTCCCATTCCCCTACCATATTCTGGATCATAATCTTATCCGCCTGATTCATAATCTGAATAGATAAGACTTCCGGTATCAGTGGGATGCTGTACAGCAAGCCATACTTCCAATACTTCAGTGAAAACAGCTTCTTTCCCTGCACAGCCATAATCAGCGCAATGATCAGGCCGCCAATGATCTGTGGAATATAAAATCCAAGGATCCGATAATGTACCAGCTGATCAAATTCTCCACGGATATTTCCGATATACAGCCATCCAATAGAGATCACAGTAGCTGGTACTACCAGAAGCACCGAGGCAACTGTTGCAAACTTATAGCGCATACTCTGCTTTTCTCTTCGATTCATATACAGCACACTGGTATAGGAAAAGATATATCCAAATGCTGTATACAGCATCACATCATCCATTCCACAGAACTTCTGAATCTGTGGTTTAAATAACAGACAAATCCCTGTCATCAATGCAATCGAGATATAAGAAAGATTCTGCACCGCAGAAGTATAGGAGTCGAACTTCTCCCGCATATCATATTTGGCACGCTCTACGCTTCTCCAAAGACATAGTGACATGATCGGAACAGCAATCTGGAGCCAGGATTCATATACCCGGATCTGTCCAAACTGCTCTGTTGATAATAGTCTGGTATAAATCGGTGTGGTAGCAAAACTGATTCCACGAATCAGCATCTGACAGACTACAAAAAAAATGCCTGACTTAACTGCCAGTTTATTTAAAGAATCATCTTTCATTGTGTTCTCCTAATTTTTCGTTGCTGTATAAAAAAAGAGGCCCAGCCCGTGGTTTATTATACCCCAAACCTGACCTCTTTGGCAACCGCTAAAAGCCTTTTCAACGGCAGCTTTTAATGACAGTTATGATTACAGTGGCCTCCACAGTGTTCGCATCCCACACCACACTGAATGGATTTTCCAGCTTTTTTGTCTTTTATCATACTGCGAATAATCGCTGCAACAATCAGAACTACAATTGCTCCTACGAAAAGTGTTCCCATATGTCACACATCCTTTCTTTCAAACTGTGCTCATGATGTTATAGTATACACCGAAAAACAAATCGGTGCACCAGAAAATGTGCACCGATTTCAATTTCTTTATTTTGCTGTTACTTTTACATTTTCTGTTAATGTAGTGCTTTCTTTGTAAGGACGGCACAGCAGGTAGATCATTCCCACGATCAGAAGGATTGCTACCACTGTGAAGATTCCAAATCCACCGCCTGTTACCAGCATACCGATCTGGTATACGCACAGAGAAATTACATAAGCAAATAAGCACTGATATCCGATTGCAAACCAGAACCATTTGGTATTGTTCATCTCTCTCTTAATCGCACCCATCGCTGCGAAGCAAGGAGCGCACAGCAGGTTGAATACCAGGTAAGAGTAAGCTGCAAGTGCAGTCATGCTGCCAGCCAGCTGTGCCCAGATCTCGGTACCATCTTCTGCAACTTCTGCGAATCCATAAAGCATACCAAGTGTACCAACTACATTTTCTTTCGCAATCAGACCACTGACTGCTGCCACTGCCATTCTCCAGTTACCAAATCCAAGAGGAGCGAAGATCCATGCAACCGCACTACCGATCTTAGAAAGAATACTTACATCCAGCTGTTCTGCTTCCAGCATGGTGAAGGATCCGTCAACCCATCCAAAGCTCATCAGGAACCACAGAACGATTGTGGAAAGAAGAATGATAGTACCAGCTTTTTTGATGAAAGACCATCCGCGTTCCCACATGCTGCGAAGTACGTTGCTGACGGTTGGCCAGTGATATGCCGGAAGTTCCATAACGAATGGAGCAGGATCGCCGGCAAACATCTTTGTTTTCTTTAAGATGATACCTGAAACAATAATTGCTGCAACTCCAACGAAGTAAGCACTTGGTGCTACCCAGGAAGCTCCGTCAAACAGCGCACCTGCGATGAGGGCAATAATCGGAAGTTTTGCACCACAAGGGATGAAGGTTGTAGTCATGATCGTCATACGTCTGTCACGTTCGTTTTCGATGGTTCTGGAAGCCATAATACCAGGAACACCGCATCCGGTACCGATCAGCATCGGGATGAAGGATTTTCCGGAAAGACCGAACTTACGGAAGATACGGTCCATGATGAATGCTACTCGTGCCATGTAACCGCAGGATTCCAGGAATGCCAGGAAGATAAACAGTACCAGCATCTGAGGTACGAAACCAAGAACCGCACCCACACCGGCTACGATACCATCAAGGATCAGTCCCTGTAACCATCCTGCACAATGTACTGCATTCAGGAAACTTTCAATCGCTGGAGGGATGATCTCGCCAAACAGGACATCATTGGTCCAGTCTGTCAGGAATCCACCTACGGTTGTGATAGAAACATAATATACAATATACATTACAACTGCAAAGATCGGCAGCGCCAGAAAACGGTTCGTTACTACACGGTCAATCTTATCAGAAATGGTAAGCTTTTCACCAGTCTTGTTCTTGGTGTAGCAGCTCTTGATGATGGAAGAAATATAAACATATCTCTCATTTGTGATAATACTTTCGGTATCATCATCCATCTTATTTTCCAGTTCATTGATCTCAGCTGTCACATCCGGTGCAGATGTCATCTGAGCCTTAATCTTATCATCTCTTTCCAGAAGTTTGATCGCGAAAAATCTCTTCTGTTCTTCTGGTACAGCATTACCAAGTCTGCCTTCCACTTCTGTGATCACTGCTTCCACATCAGACTGGAATTCGTGTACTGGTGCAGAAATCTTTTTGCTCTGGGCAACTTTTACAGCTTTTTCAGCTGCTTCCCTGATTCCGGTACCTTTCAATGCAGAGATCTTCACTACTTCACATCCCAGCGCTTTACTCAGTTTATCAATATGTATTTTATCGCCATTCTTTTCTACGATATCCATCATGTTAACGGCCATGATAACCGGAATACCCAGTTCCATAAGCTGTGTAGAAAGATACAGGTTTCTTTCCAGGTTGGTACCATCAATGATATTCAGGATGGCATCTGGTCTTTCTGCAATCAGATAATTTCTGGCAACTACTTCTTCCAGTGTATATGGTGATAAAGAATAGATACCCGGAAGGTCCATGATCGTAACATCTTTATGACCTTTTAACTTTCCTTCTTTCTTTTCTACTGTAACACCTGGCCAGTTACCAACAAACTGATTGGAACCTGTCAGTGCATTAAACAGTGTCGTTTTACCGCAGTTTGGGTTACCTGCGAGAGCAATCTTGACTGACATAAATTTTTACTCCTTCTTGTTTTATAAGACTATGTTTCTGTATCATTTACTCACTTTTGTTCTTATGTGCTACAAAACATTAGTGTACGCAAACCCATGGTCAAAAAAAATTATTCTACTTCGATCATTTCTGCATCTGCTTTACGAAGAGATAATTCATAATCTCTTACGGTTACTTCAATTGGATCTCCAAGAGGTGCTACTTTTCTTACATAAACCTGTACGCCCTTTGTGATACCCATATCCATAATACGTCTCTTAATCGGGCCTTCCCCATGCAGTCTCTTAACTGTCACAGTATTTCCCACAGAAACATTCTTTAATGTGTTCATAAATTCTCCTTCCCGTTAAACCATGATCTTATTAGCCATCGTCTTGTCAATGGCAACTCTTGATTCTTTGATACTTACAATAAGATTGCCAGCGTTCTCGGAGACTACTGTCACGATTGCGCCAACCACAAAACCAAGGCTTTCCAGGAAACGTCTTGTTTCGGATTTGCCTCCCACTTTTTTAATTGTGCATTCTTCGCCAGTTTTGGCCATCGTTAATGGCATATGTTTCATCCTCTCCTTTTCTTAACATTTCAATGACTACTTTGTAAGTATATGCTAACGTTGATTAGTTGTCAAGGATATTTCATAAGGAAAATTTTCGTTTTTTCCTGTTTTTTTTAGAAAAAAAGACGAAACATCTTCCCCATGTTTCGCCTTTTTCTTAAATCTATCTTTTATTTCTGTTTCTTTGCACAGCCGCGCATTCCAATTGTGGTATAACAAATTACTTTATCAAACAGTGTCAGCATTGCCGGCAACAGCACCAGTACAATGATCATACTGATAATCGCACCACGGCACAGCAGAATTACGATAGAACGAATCATATCAATATTCGAATACAGTGCCACACCAATCGTCGCTGCAAACAGACTCAGTCCACTGGTCAGAATTGACTTGAAGGAAGTCTTATGGGCAATGGAAATTGCCTCATGTTTTTCTTTTCCAGCCATACGTTCCGTCTTATAACGGTTCGTCATCAGAATCGCATAGTCTACCGTTGCACCCAGCTGAATAGTTCCTACTACAATCGGTGCCACGAATGGCTGGGAAATACCTCTGTAATAAGAGAACGCCATGTTTACAAAGATTGCAAATTCAATTACTGTTACCAGAATTGCCGGCAGTGAAATTGATTTAAATACAATCATAACGATTACAAAGATCGCCAGTATGGATACGGTATTTACCGTTACCAGGTCTACACTGGTGGTATCTTCCAGGTCTTTCATCAGCGGTGCTTCCCCGATTACCATTCCTGTCGGATCATAAGATTTTACAATGTCATTGATAGAGGCAATCTGTGCGTTGACCTCATCTGTTGCTGCTGAATAATCAGAGCACACAAACATGATCTCATAGTTATCTGATTTCAGCTTGGAAGTCAGCTTCTTCGGGACCATGCTGTCCGGGATCATCTCTCCGGTTACGGAATTTAAGCCCAGCGCCCATTTGACACCATCCACATCTTCCACTTTATTCAGGATCTCTTTTTTGGATTTTGCATCCAGACTACTGTCTACCATAATCAGATGCACATTACTCATATGGAACTCGTCTGACAGTTTCTTATTGGCAATTGCACTGTCCAGAGTATCCGGAAGTCCACTGTCAATGTTGTAGTACAGCTCTACACCATTATTTCCATTCAGTGCCGGCACAAAAGCGACAACGAACAGAATCAGCCAGATCCAGGAATGTTTGATGATAAAATCAGAGATCTTATCCATGGATGGCAGTAATGGTTTGTGTCTGGTCTTATCAATCGCTTTTTCAAAAATTAAAATCATAGAAGGTAATACCGTAACGCAGCAAATCACACCGATCACTACACCCTTAATCATAACGATACCCAGGTCACGTCCCAGTTCAAAAGTCATGAAAATCAATGCTGCAAAACCAGCTACCGTAGTAACTGAGCTGCCTGCTACAGAGATAAATGTATTGGCAATAGCTTCTGCCATAGCATCATTACGGTTCTCATAATTCGGTTTGGCTTCCTCGTAACTGTGAAGAAGGAAAATGGAATAGTCCATGGTAACACCCAGCTGCAATACTGCAACCAGTGCCTGTGTAATATAGGAAATCTGCCCCAGGAAAATATTCGTACCCATATTGTATACGACAGCAAATCCTATACTTGACAGGAAAATAAACGGAAGTACAAAGGAATCAGTGGTCAGCAACAGCACCAGTAATGACAATACTGCTGCAATCACAACGTAAACCGGCATTTCCTGAAGTGCCAGATTCTTAATATCCGTTACCACTCCACTCATACCACTGATGAAGCAGTCTTTTCCCACCATCTTACGCATGTCAGTGATGGCTTCCATGGTCTCATCCGCGGAAGTTGTATTATCAAACAATGCAATCATCATGGTTGCATCCCCCTGGAAGAACGCATCTCGGATACTGTCCGGAATCATAGATACCGGAACACTTAAATCCAGCATATCATCATACCATAACACTTCTTTTACATGATTGATAGTCTCCAGGTCCGCTTCCAGTGCAGCTGCATCCTTATTATCCATGCCTTCTACAATGACCATGGAAAAAGCTCCCATGCCAAATTCATCTACCATGATATCCTGTCCGGATACCGTTTCCAGAGATTCCGGCAGATAACTTAAAATATCATAATTTACTCTTGTATTTAAATACCCGATCGCAGACGGCACCAAAAGTGCCAGTGCCAGAATAAAGATCAGGTAACGTCCTTTTGCAATCGCCTTGCCTATTTTTTTCATAATTCCTTACACCTCTTATTTCACATTTCTTTCAGACTTCTATGAATTCAGAATCTTCATGAATTCTTCGCCTGTAATTGTCTCTTTCTCATACAGATAATTTGCCAGTTCATCCAGCTTTTCTCTGTTTTCCAGCAGAATCTGGCCGGCCTTTTCATGCTGCTTCTTTACCAGCTCCACAACTTTTTTATCGATCAGTGTCTGTGTTTCCGCTGAGCAGCTTAACGATGTGTCTCCACCCAGATACTGATTAGTTACCGCTTCCATGGCAACCATATCAAATTCCTGACTCATACCGTAACGGGTAATCATGGCTCTGGCCAGTTTGGTTGCCTGTTCAATATCATTCGAAGCACCAGTTGTTACAGATCCAAATACCACTTCTTCTGCAGCACGTCCTGCTGTATAGGTGGCAATTTTATTCTCCATCTCCTCTTTGGTCATCAGATAATGGTTGCCATCTTCCACCTGCATGGTATAACCAAGTGCACCGGATGTTCTCGGCACAATGGTGATTTTCTGTACCGGAGCAGAATTCGTCTGCTTTGCAGCTACCAGCGCATGACCGATCTCATGATAAGATACCACACGTTTTTCATGATCTGTCAGAATCGCATTCTTCTTCTGATATCCGGCAATAACTACCTCAATACTCTCCTCCAGATCTGCCTGCGTGGCATACTTTCTGCCATCTCTTACCGCCCGGAGAGCCGCTTCGTTTGTAATATTGGCAAGTTCTGCACCGGATGCACCGGATGCCATTCTGGCAATCTTCGTGAAATCTACATTATCTGCCAGTTTAATCTTCTTCGCATGCACCTTCAGGATCTCTTCACGCCCCTTCAGGTCAGGCAGTTCTACCGGAACACGACGGTCAAAACGTCCTGGTCTGAGAAGCGCCGGATCCAGAGATTCCGGCCGGTTGGTTGCTGCCAGAATCATCACACCATTATTGCCTTCGAAGCCATCCATTTCCGTCAGCAGCTGATTCAGAGTCTGTTCTCTTTCATCATTGCCGCCCATCTGTCCGTCACGTTTTTTTCCAATAGCATCAATCTCATCAATAAACACAATGCATGGTGCCTTTTCCTTTGCCTGACTGAACAGATCACGTACTTTCGATGCTCCCATCCCTACGAACATCTCAACAAATTCTGAACCGGACATGGAGAAAAACGGGACATTGGCTTCGCCGGCAACTGCTTTGGCCAGCATGGTTTTACCGGTTCCCGGAGGGCCTACCAGCAAGATTCCTTTTGGCATCGATGCTCCAATTTCCTTATATTTTTCCGGATTATGCAGATATTCCACGATCTCTGTCAGATTCTCTTTTGCCTCATCTTCACCTGCCACATCAGCGAACTTGATACCTTCCGAAGACTTTACATAGATCTTGGCATTGCTCTTTCCCATACCAAACATCATGGAATTGCTGCCACCCATTTTCTTCATCATCTTCTTTGACATCCACTGACCAAGTACATAAAAAATCAGAATCGGCAGAATCCATGAAATAACAAAGCTAAGCAGCGGAGACATCTGCTCGACAATCTCACTGGAAAATTTTGCTCCACTATCATACAATCTCTGTGTCAGATCCGGGTCATTCATCACCCCGGTCTTATATATGGTCTTGTCATCTTTTGAAGTAAAAATTATCTGATTATCCTGAACTTCCACTTCATCGATCTGCTTATCCAGCGTCATCTTCATAAATGTGTCGTAGTCCACCTGTTTTATCATACGTCCGGCAATTCTTGGAACCAGAAGCGCATTGATCAGAAACAATGCCAGCAGAACAATCGCATAGTACACATAAAACGGTTTCTTTGGTGTCTTTACTTCGTTCATCCCTTTTTCCTCCATTCTTACTTTTTTGAGTACTTCCCATCTGATATACATTTGTATCATAAATTTGAAATCAGGAAAATATGCAAGTTCCATGATCTGTTCAAGTTCTTTACACTTTTTTAAATCTGTCAAAAGTCATTCTTTCTTATTTTAGTGATCTTTGCTATACTATCTTATATTTATTCTATGTCTGTTCTTTCCATATAATATAGTTTGGAGAAACTAACAGCATTTTCAGGAGAAAGTACTATGCCAGTTAATATGAAACGAATGATTGCAAAAGAATTGTTCTCATTAATAGAAGAAAAAGGATTGGATAAACTCAATGTACAGATGCTTGCCACACAATGCGGTATTTCCCGCCAGGCATTCTATTATCATTTTAAAGATATCGGAGATGTCATTGACTGGTCCTGTCAGGAGGCATTGACCGATCTGGGTAAAAAAGCGGAGCGCTGCTCTGACCCTGCAAAAGCGCTGCAGCTTTATCTGGATATGGCACGTTCCCACCGACATCTGATGAACCGATTCTGTGAATCCACACACTATCGCGCCTTTGAACATCTCATGTGCCAGTATACTTCTCTTTTTCTTGCACATTCACTGAAAGATCACTGGCCAGAACGTCTTGCTGACAAAAATCTTCAGGAGCAGTTTCTGAGTTTTTACGGTCCTGCACTTTTTCTCCATGCCCTGGAGGTCATCCAGCAGCCTCATTTTGACATAAAAAAAGATGCGCAAAATCTTGCGCACCTTTTTCTGAAATTGAATTAGTTATTGATCAGCTTGTCTTCTCCGTTCCAGCTGTACAGTTTACGGATTTCTGCACCGACTTTTTCTGATGGATGTTCAGAAGCCAGTTTTCTCATTGCCTTAAAGTGTACCTGTGCTCCTGCATCAGACATATCCAATAAGAAGTCTTTTGCAAAGGTACCATCCTGGATATCGGACAGGATCTTCTTCATTGCTTTCTTTGTATCTTCGGTAATGATCTTCGGACCTGTAACATAATCGCCATATTCTGCAGTGTTAGAAATGGAATATCTCATTCCGGCAAATCCTGACTGATAGATCAGGTCAACGATCAGCTTCATCTCATGGATACATTCAAAGTAAGCATTTCTTGGATCATATCCGGCTTCTACCAGAGTCTCGAAGCCTGCCTGCATCAGGGCACATACACCACCGCAAAGGACTGCCTGCTCACCGAACAGGTCTGTTTCTGTCTCTACACGGAAGGTTGTTTCCAAAAGACCTGCTCTTGCTCCACCGATTGCAAGACCATAGGCCAGAGCCAGTTCTTTTGCTTTTCCTGTTGCATCCTGTTCTACAGCTACCAGACAAGGAGTTCCCTTGCCAGCCTGATATTCACTTCTTACGGTATGACCTGGTGCTTTTGGTGCAATCATGGTAACATCCACATATTTTGGTGGTTTGATGCATCCGAAGTGGATATTGAAGCCATGGGCGAACATCAGCATGTTTCCTTCTTCCAGATTTGGTTCGATGGATTCTTTATAAAGTTTTGCCTGTTTTTCATCGTTGATCAGGATCATGATGATATCTGCTTTTTTAGCAGCTTCTGCTGCGGTGTATACTTTAAATCCCTGTGCTTCTGCTTTTGCCCAGGATTTGCTTCCTTCATACAGACCGATGATAACATTGCATCCGGAATCTCTCAGGTTCAGTGCATGTGCATGTCCCTGGCTGCCGTAACCGATAATGGCAATGGTCTTTCCTTCCAGTAAGGATAAGTTACAATCTTCCTGATAAAAAATTCTTGCTGTTTCTGACATTTTTTCATTCCTCCGTTGATGTCTTTTTCTTATATATAGTAAAAGGTTTGAAATTCCTTTACTTTCCCTTTTTATTCTTCAACCAGATTTTTTCTGGCTGCTTTGTTTTCCTGCATTTTATCTCTCATGGCAAACATTCCTGCCAGTAAGGTTCCTGAGATGGAATGCCATACACAGGATACGGCACAGATAACTGCTGATTCTGGCGTGTTTGCGAACTGTGCGGTAGTAGTTGCCAGGTTGGTGGCAAGTCCCGCATTCTGCATACCTACTTCTATGGAAATGGTTCTCTTCTTTGCTTTGTTCATTCCGGTGAGCTTGCCGGCTCCATATCCCAGCAGATAACCCAGACCATTGTGAAGCAGTACTGCCACGAAAATCACAAGTCCAGACTGGAAGAATCTGGATCCCTGAGAAGAGATCACACCACCAACTACACATGCAAGACCAAGTACTGCGACACCAGGCATAACTTTCTGCGCTTCCTGAAATGCTTTTTTCTTTCCAAGCAGAAAATTCAGCACAAATCCAAATGCAACCGGAACAATGACGGTTTCCAGAATGGATACCAGCATCGGCAATCCATGAATGGTGATCTTCGTTCCTCTTGCAAGGAGGGAAACCATCAGCGGTGTCATCACTGGTGACAGGATCGTGGATACCGTTGTCATTCCTACGGAAAATGCCACATCACCACCACACAGATACGACATGATGTTGGATGATACACCGCCCGGGCAACAGCCTACCAGGATCAGTCCCAGTGCAATGCCATCTGGAAGACGTAATACCTTGGATAAGGTAAATGCCAGGAACGGCATGATAAGGTACTGTGCTACCGCTCCGATGCAGATATCAAAAGGTCTCTGCGCCAGAATCTGAAAATCTTTCGTTGTTAAGGTCAGCCCCATACTGAACATGATCACGCCAATGATAATAGACTGACTGGTAAATTTATTGGCCACTGGATCAGTGAAAAGCTGATAGTTCACCCATCCCATCATGCCAGGTACAAAAAATGTGACAACTGCGATCAGTATCACGACAACCGATGTATAATCGGATAAAAATTTGCTTGCTTTCTGTAAAGACTTCATAGAATCTTCCTCCTGAAAATGTTTTGAATCGAAAGAAGGTGCTTTTTCGTTGAGGGACCCGGATATTGTTTCATAAGGCCTTTTTGTGAAACAAAAAATCCCTGTCAGTGTATCATCTACACCGACAGGGACGAAATTCTATTCCGCGTTACCACCCTGATTCTGTGATCGTCATCACAGCGCTCTGAACGTACCAACATACGCTTTCTTTTTAACGGTAGAAAACCGGCGAACCCTACTGCATTATTCTTGATTCAGGCTGCTTCTTAGAGATGATATTTATTTCTTCCGGTATCCCTGCTCTCACCAAATACAGGTTCTCTGTAGATCCTTGCGGAAATAACTTTGTTCTCTTCAACGAATTTAAGTAACTCTCTTTGATTTGTTGTCTTTTATTATAGTCCGATTATCTTGAAATTCAAGGGACAATCTGCCTATATTTTTAATCAATATCCTTTCATTCTTTCAAAAGTGCACAAAAGTCTTTGATATGCGGACACGCAAAATCTTTTTTCATTTACACCTGGATCCTGACTCCTCTTTTGCACTATGTTTTTTTACAGATATTTTGCAAGGAAATCAACATTTGCTTTTTCATAGCTGTTGAATTCTGCCACGATCTGATCATCTGTCTTGCCCTGAATCGGATAATACCAGCTTTTAGATGCAAAATACGCTGCCACATCAGCCTTCTGGAATACACGGCCATGTCTTGCATAGATCTCATTGATCGCCTGCTGGATCGTCTCTTTGCTCTTACCCGCAATATCCTGTTCGTTTAAATATTCATGAGCCGACCGGGCAAAAATATATTCGTCTTCTCCTTCCCGATTCTCATAGCCGACGAATCCATCCTGCGTTGCAGCATTGCAAATAGCATAGCAGGTCAGATAATCCGTCTCCTGACTGCCACTTGAGCTTCTGACCCACCAGGCAAAATCTTCCGACACCATTTCATATGGCTGACCCGGTGTATACAATGTAAATTGTGTTCCACCGGAGATACCATATGGTTCCGAATACACATAACGTACGCCATTTTCAATATAAGACTCTCCTTCGGTGCCCTCTGTCTCCAGTTCTTCCAAATCCATTTCATACATACATTCATCAAATCTCAGTGGCTCCGTGAATTTACCGGAGAAATTGCAGAAATACACCGTTCCGTTGGGATAACCGTCACCAGTATCTCCCATCTCCGAATCATGATAGACCCCTGTAAATGATCCGTCATCTTCCACCTGCAGTTCCGTTGCCCAGGCACCCACACCGCTGGAAAATACAAAATTCTCCGGCACTTCCTTCCACACGGAATCCTCCGCAGCTGCAACTAATTCTCCCTGTTTCCACGATCCTGCTCCCATCTCATTTACTGATAACAACATCGCTGTCATACAAAAAACTGCTACACATCTTCTACCTTTCATAGTACCTTTCCTTTCTTCAGACATATTAACTGTCTTATAATCTCCGTTATTTTCTCTGTGTTTCTATCAGGCATTCATGTATCTTTGTTTTTTTATTATAATTGATTCCTACTAATATGATATTTCCTTCATATTCTTCCAGACTCTGACAATACTCTTTTTCTTTGATCTGCTGCAACGCTCCCCTGCAAGATTGCCTGTAATGTGTCTGCCGAATTTTTCAATGCCTGTGATACAGTTCCCCAATCAGATACCGCTACCGTATTTACATATTCTGCTCTTATCTCGCTGTTTGGTATCCGTACTGTCTGATACCTTTCGTCATATGCCAGATATCCCAAATGAATCAGCAGTGTCAACACATCATCTTCTGTACGAAATGTTGTCATATCATTCGTAAAACTTCCGATTGCTTTATAACGTTCTCTTTATAACTATTATAATCGAATCCTGTTCATTTCGCAATTTATAAAACAAAGGACTCGTGAGTAACAATCTTCTCACAAGCCCTCTATCTCTTCATTTTTATAATATTTTACTGCCGTTAGCCAGCAGTTTGAATTTGGCTCCCAGCATCTCTGCTGCTTGTCGGCACATCATCATCCGTCCCAAAAAGATTTCGAAATATTCATACATGGTGCAGATACTTTCATCGATTTCAAGGTCCAGGGTAATCACATGCTTTTCCGGATTTAATTTTACCGTTGCACTGGTAACTGCATAATTTACCCGGTCGTGTTTATCGAAACTCGCTTTTTCTTTTGTGCGCACACGGTTTCGCCGCACATCGGTCTTGTCTGCCAGAATCAATGCTGCTGATACCGGATCTACTGCTCCACCGGTGGACTCATCATGATGACCGATGGCAGATACAATGATCACCCTCTCTTCCAACGCCATTCCCATTTTCTGAAGCAGTTCATTGGCCAGCAAAGCTCCATATTCACCGTGATTTTTCCGGTTTATTGCATTGCCAATGTCATGCAGAGCACCTGCCGTCTGTGCCAGTTCGATCTCATGCCTGGCATAACCGAATTTTTCCAGTATTTCTCCTGCCCTTTTTGCTACAATTGCACAGTGTTTTTCAGAGTGATCCGTGTATCCCAGAATCCCGAGATTTTCATTTCCTTTTTTCAGAAATGCTTTTACTTCTTTATTTTCCAATACTTTTTTGTAATCCACTTTTTTCTAACCTTTTTCTCCTTTTTCTGCTGAACGGTTCACTTTTCCACTGTATTTTTTTCTGCCTGACTATAGGCCATTGCATAAAATAACTCCTGGGAATCCATCTTGATCTTACTTAAGTTTCTGCTGACATAAAAGCCCTTACTGGTCAGTTCTTTTCCCTTTTCATCATCGCTCATCATCATTTCAAACATATGATCTAGGTGATCGCGTACCTGCTGATTCAGAATCGGAACAGCTACTTCCACACGACGTATGGTATTTCTGGTCATAAAATCGGCCGATCCGATATAGACTTTTTCCCGTTCTTTCGTTCCAAATCGATAAATTCTGGAATGCTCCAGGAAACGACCGACAATGCTGATCACTTTGATGTTTTCTGTATAACCTTTTACACCCGGAATCAGACAGCAAATGCCGCGCACGATCATCTCAATCTTCACCCCGGCCCGAGAAGCCTCGACCAGTTTATCTATAATGGTTTTATCCGTCAGTGAATTAATCTTAATTCCGATATACCCTGCTTCTCCCTGATGCACTCTTTCGATCTCTTCATCAATCATGGCAAGTATTTTATTCTGGAGACATTTTGGGGCTACCAGAAGATACTTTGTTTCTTCCATAAATTCCCCTTTTAACAGTGCTGCAAATACCCCTGCTGCCTCTTTTCCGATCTCGTGATTCGCTGTAATCAATGACAGATCTGTATACAATGATGCTGTTTTTTCATTATAGTTACCGGTTCCGATTTGCGTAATATAGGAGACACCCTTTTCTGTTTTTCTGGAAATCAGACAAAGTTTGGAATGTACTTTATACCCATTCAGGCCGTAAATAACACGGCATCCCGCCTCTTCCAGCTTTCTGGAATATTCAATATTGCTTTCTTCATCAAATCTGGCTCTCAATTCCACCAGAACCACCACTTCTTTACCATTTTCGGCAGCTTCAATCAATGCGTCAATGATTTGACTCTTATTTGCCAGACGGTATAACGTCATTTTAATAGATACTACAGTATCGTCTTTTGCTGCTTCATAAAGAAGGTTGATAAAAGACTTAATATTCTCAAAAGGATAAGACAACAGTACATCTTGCTTCTCAATCTGCGCAATCAGACTTTTCTTTATATCCAGTGCCGGTGACATCCGCGGAGAACGTCTCTGATAAAACAGTTCTTCATTTTCTTTGCTTCTGAGATAATTCTGAATGCCAAAGACAAACGAAAGATCCAGTGGCACATCTGATAAAAATACATGTGTCTTATCTACCTGAATAGCCTTGCACAGAGATTGTATCATCTTTTTACTGATCTCTCTGGACAGTTCCATGCGCACCGGCTTCATGCGCTTTCTCTGACGGATCAGATTCTCCATCGCATCCCTGTAATCCAGATCTTCATCGTAAATAGTTTCGGTATCAATATCTGCATTTCTGGTTACACGAATCAGTGTTTTCTCTTTTACCGTATAATTTCGGAACATCTTCGGGAAGAAGTGTAAAATCAGTTCTTCCGACAACATAAAATTCCCTGGCCTGGTAGGAATATCAATCAGACGGCGAAATACATTGTTACTGCAAGGTATGATCGCAGTTTTTGTCTTCCCGCTTTTACTCGCCAGCCGGGCTGCAGCATAAATCTCCTTATTTTTCAAAAATGGAAATGGCTGCTGCTTGCTGATGATGTTCGCTGACAGATATGGTGCAATCTCTGTATCAAAATAAGCTTCTAAGAGTTTTCCTTCTTCATAAGATAATTTGTTAAAATTCACAATCCGAATTCCCTTTGGCTCCAGTTCACCCATCAGCTGCTCATAGATACGTGCTTTTTTCAGGTCCAGTTCCCGTGTTTCCTTTACAATTGCCTTCACCTGTTCTTCACTGGTCATATTGGTTTTGTTTTCTCTGACTTCTTCTGACGCTTCCATCTGATCCATCAGCGTTCCCACTCGGACCATATAGAATTCATCCAGATTTGACTGATAGATAGACGCAAAGGTCAGTCTCTCTGCCAGCGGTACTCTTGCGTTGCCTGACTCATCCAATACCCGGTCATTAAACTTCAGCCATGATAATTCCCGGTTCATCAAATACATCTCTTCTGTCTTCTTCATTTACATTCCTTTCACTCCATTGGATTTACCAACTGACTTTTTCACATACTTGATTTCCAATCTTTTACATTATAGTTACTCCATGTAAAATTCGTATGCTTTTTTATGTAAAATGAATGTAAATTTATTCTGATCTGTTACAGAATGTCGATATATTCTCCTGCCAGTGCCTTGTTCATACTTCGCACTGCACAGAATTTTCCGCACATGCTACAGGTATCACTGTGATCTTCTTCCGGACTTCTGCTGTTGCGGATTGCTCTTGCTGTCTCAGAATCAAGGGCACAGGCATACTGTGCTTCCCAGTCCAATTTCTGCCTTGCCTCTGCCATTCTGTCATCTATCTCTCTGGCCCCCGGTACACCTTTTGCAATATCTGCTGCATGAGCTGCAATCTTCGATGCGATGATTCCCTGTTTTACATCATCTACATTTGGCAGTGCCAGATGTTCTGCCGGTGTTACATAACACAGAAAAGCGGCTCCGTTCATTGCTGCAACAGCACCGCCGATCGCACTTGTAATATGGTCATATCCAGGTGCAATATCTGTTACAATAGGCCCAAGTACATAGAATGGTGCACCCATACAGATGCTCTGCTGAATCTTCATATTTGCCGCTACCTGATCCAACGGTACATGTCCAGGGCCTTCTACCATTACCTGAACGTTATGTGCCCAGGCGCGTTTAGTCAGTTCACCCAGACGCACCAGTTCCTCTATCTGACATACATCAGACGCATCTGCCAGACATCCCGGTCTGCATGCATCTCCAAGAGAAATGGTAACGTCATATTCCTCGCAGATATCCAGAATCTCATCATAATATTCATAGAAAGGATTCTCTTCACCTGTCATGCTCATCCATGCAAACACCAGACTGCCTCCACGGCTTACAATATTCATTTTACGTTTATGCTTTTTAATTTGTTCAATTGTCTTTCTTGTGATTCCACAATGCAGCGTCACAAAATCCACTCCGTCTTCTGCATGCATCCGGATTACGTCTATAAAATCTCTGGCTGTTAGTGTTGCCAGATCTCTCTGATAATGGATGACGCTGTCATATACCGGAACTGTACCGATCATTGCCGGGCATTCACTGGTCAGTTTTCTGCGAAATGGACGGGTATCACCATGGCTGGACAGATCCATAATGGCCTCTGCGCCCATATTTACCGCACTCATTACCTTCTGCATCTCAATGTTATAATCTTTGCAGTCTCTGGAGACGCCCAGATTGACATTGATTTTCGTGCGCAGCATGCTGCCGACTCCTTCCGGGTTCAGACAGGTATGGTTCCTGTTTGCGCAGATGGCAACCTTACCTTCTGCTACCAGCTTCATCAGCGCCTCGGACGTCATATGTTCTTTTTCTGCAACTGTCTGAATCTCAGATGTTACAATTCCTTTTCTTGCTGCGTCCATCTGTGTTGTGTATTCTCTCATTTTCTTCTCCTTCTCCGGTCTTCATCCCGGTCTTGTATTCACAACATTTTTTCTGCGACAGAAAGTGGTGCCCCCAATCTGCCGCCATATACTCAAAAAAGAGACGCCTGTGAGGGCGTCCCTTAAATGATTCTTTACTCGCTTTGTCTCCCTACGTTGGCATTATCCAAATCAGGTTATGGGTCGAGATATGCATTCTCCTCTCAGCCAGCTTGATACGCCAGCTCCCCGTAACGATTATTCTGTTTTAATTAATATTATACTATTTTTTTCAGACTATTTCAAGTCCGGATTCTCTACATAAAAAGTTACTGTTTCGACAATTCAGATATTTAAATCGATATGAAATTATTAAAATACATAACATAAAGGTCCTCCGATACCAGAGGACCTTTATGACTAATACAGTGAAAATTCATTTGATGTACTAGAATATAGAATTAAGCGTTCATCTGTGCAGCTACTTCTGCAGCAAAGTCTTCGTTTTTCTTTTCCATTCCTTCGCCTGTTTCGTAACGAACGAATTTCTTGATGGAGATCTTTGCGCCGTTAGCTTTTGCTACGGAATCAACATAAGCCTGTACAGACTGTTTTCCATCTTCTGCTTTTACATATACCTGATCCAGCAGACAGATTTCTTTCAGCTCTTTGTTGATACGTCCGTTGATCATTCCCTGGATTACCTTTTCTGGCTTCTGGGATTCTTTCGGATCGTTCTTGATCTGAGCTAACAGAATCTCTTTTTCGTGAGCGATGTGTTCTTCGCTTACTTCGCTTCTGTTCGTGAACTGAGGCTTCATAGCTGCAACCTGCATACCAAGATTTTTGGCCATGTCTTTGATCTCATCATTTACAACATCTGTCACAACGTCGATCAGAACTCCAATCTTTCCGCCTGCATGTGTGTAAGAAGATACAAATCCTTCTGGTTCAGCTACTTTTTCAAATCTTCTGATGTTCATGTTTTCACCGATAACAGCAACCTGTCCTGCCAGTGCTTCCTGAACAGTCTTAGTTGTATCTGGCAGCCATTTTTCAGCCATGAATGCTTCCATGTCTGCTGCATCTGATGCCATTGCCTGAGCTGCTACTTCGCTTACATATGCCTGGAACTTTTCGTTCTTAGCAACGAAGTCTGTCTCAGCATTTACTTCTACAACAACTGCATTCTTATCATCATCAGATACCATAACCTTACAGATACCTTCTGCTGCAATTCTGCTAGCTTTCTTCTGAGCAGTAGCCAGTCCTTTTTCTCTCAGGAACTCAACTGCCTTGTCCATATCGCCTTCTGTAGCTGTAAGAGCCTTCTTACAATCCATCATACCAGCGCCGGTCATCTCTCTTAACTCTTTTACCATTCCTGCTGTGATAGCCATCTAATTATTCCTCCGTCTCTGCAACAACTTCTTCGATATCAGTTGCTTCTCCACCTTCGAATTCGATTGCTGGTTCTGCTCCCTGATTTGCTTCGATAACAGCATCTGCCATCTTGGAAACGATCAGTTTTACAGCTCTGATAGCATCGTCATTACCTGGGATTACGTAATCCAGTTCTTCTGGGTCACAGTTTGTATCACAGATACCGATCAGTGGAATACCAAGTGTGTGTGCTTCCTGTACACAGATTCTTTCTTTCTTAGGATCAACTACAAAGATAGCATCTGGGATCTTCTTCATTTCTTTGATACCGCCAAGGTTCTTTGTCAGTTTTTCCATTTCTTTCTTTAATGCGATAACTTCTTTCTTAGGCAGAACATCGAATGTTCCATCAGCTTCCATAGCTTCGATCTCTTTCAGACGTGCGATTCTGCTCTGGATTGTCTTGAAGTTTGTCAGCATACCACCAAGCCATCTTTCGTTTACATAGAACATTCCACATCTCTCAGCTTCTGTCTTAACAGCATCCTGAGCCTGTTTCTTTGTTCCAACGAAGAGGATTGTTCCACCGTTAGCAACAATATCACCTACTGCATTGTAAGCATCGTCAACCATTCCTACAGACTTCTGCAGGTCGATGATGTAGATACCATTTCTCTCTGTGTAGATGTATGGAGCCATCTTAGGGTTCCATCTTCTTGTCTGATGTCCAAAGTGAACACCTGCTTCCAGTAACTGTTTCATTGAAATAACGCTCATTTTACTTCTCCTTTAATATTGGTTTTTCTGCCATATACAATTCATCAACAGGAACCTTGCGGCACCACCTGCAGACATATGCATATGTGATTTTTGCGACCTGCTAAGTTTAACACAAAAAGGACTTGCATGCAAGTCCTTTTCGTTGTATTTACGCCATTTTATGCAGTTTTGTACATAATGCACATCACTCATGGCGTAATGCATCAATCGGATTCAGGTTGGACGCCTTAATAGACGGTACGAATCCGAAAATAACTCCGATTACCGTTGAGAAAATGACAGATCCTATAATCGCCGGGATACTGATTCCCACCGGAACCTGCGCAATTCTGGAGATTGCCTGTGCCATGGCAATACCGGCAACGACTCCGATGATTCCGCCCATACTGGTCAATACCGCCGCTTCCGTCAGAAACTGTGTCAGAATGACCCGCTTTCTTGCTCCGATAGCCTTTTTCAGACCGATTTCACTGGTTCGTTCTGTGACAGATACCAGCATGATGTTCATAACACCGATGCCGCCTACCAGCAGGGAAATGCTGGCGATCCAGATCAGCTGCTGATTGGTTGACTGGTTGATCTGCTGTTGTTTTTCCACATTCTCCAATGTGTTTTTTGCACGGTATTTGATCTCGGAGCTGGATGTGTTCAGGTATCCGTTCAGGATCTCCGCACAAGGCTTTCCAACGGTTGTCATCGCTTTTACATCTGCTGCCCGAACAGATACATTCTGCGGTTCATCGTACTGATAGATGATCGGCCAGGATTCATACGGAATAAATACCTTTCCGGTAGAGGAATCATCCCCCATATAAGTATAATATTCATCGATGCTGTTGATCACCGGTTCAAACTCAGACTGCAGCTGTGCCACTCCGACTACGGTAAATGGCTCTCCGCTGATCTCGATGGTTTTCCCCAGTGCACTTTCCTCCTGAAACAGAGTGCTGGCCGCATCCTGATCCAGAATAGCTACTTTATGGAAGTTCTTATAATCACTGTCTATGAATTCCCGCCCGGTACGTACTACATACCCATTTACATTAAAATAGCGGCTGTCAATACCATAGATATCTGCCCCCTGCAGGGACTGATTCAGATAATAAATCCCGTCTGCATAGGTTCTGGAAACGTAAAAAGTAGCATCCTCCACACCATCTGCATTCAGCAATTCTTCGCGAATATTCTCTGTCAGAACCGGAATACCATACGGTACGCTGTTCCAGGAGAAATCCAGTGGATTGTCCGCACTTCCCTGACTCAGGTTAATGTCTACTGCGTTCGTGCCGGATCCCACCACATTCTGCATCAACTGTTCATTAGTTCCCTGAATCGTAGATACAATTGCAATAATCGATGCAATACCAATGATAATACCCAGCATAGTCAAAAAGGATCTCATCTTATGTGACCAGATTCCTTGAAAAGATAGTCTTATATTCTCAAGCAAGACTGCTTCCTCCTCTCATTTTGCGTTTTATCATTCCTCATCTGCCAGCTTCACAGCCGCACCTTCTTTGACAGTTTTGCCATAAGGAAACGCAATCTGATCATCTGTACTTAATCCCTGTTTCACTTCCACATATCCCCATACCGTACCACCTGTTCGAATATACTGTTTCTTCAGTTTCTCATTCTCATCGGCAATATAGACATAGCTTTGTCCGTTTTCCGCACGGATATAGGCCTTCTCCAGATAAATTGCTCCGGTATCTGTTACCGTTGTAGACGGGAATGTCACGCTGACTGATTCGTACTCAGAAAGATTCTCCGCAGTATCTTCATCTACGACTGCCAATACCGGATAGCTGGAAGAATTCACATTTCCGGAAGACCCGTAATAATTATCCGATCCATCTTCCGAGCTTGGAAACGCATCGATCTCTGTAATCTTTGCCGTAAACTGAGCACCAGTGTCCCATGAACTGCAGTTGACCACCTGATCTACCGCTACATCAGCCAGATCCAGCTCACTGACCGTTGTCTTTACATACAGACCATTTTCACTGTCTACCACCATATAGGCATCTTCACCGCTGCCATTAATCGACTTTACATATCCATCCACAGCACTGACTACAGTAGATTCTTCCATCTGTTTGTTATAATTCTTCAATTTCAGCTTTGCCTGACGTTCATCCAGCTTCAGCTTCTGGATTTCCAGCTTTTTATCTTCAATTGCCTGCGCCAGTTCCTCTGCTGTATAAGTAGAACCATCATTGTCATTGCCCCAGCCTGGGTCCATACCTCCACCGCCATCATCCGGTACCTCTTCCTCGTACTTTGTGATACCGGTATCACTGTTAAATACCCAATACGTACCAGGTCCATAGCCATGATCTGTCAACACCGTGCCATCCAGATCAATACTTCTGATAAAGGCTCCGGTAATGGTATCACTTTCACGAATCTCCAGACGCACGTAATATCCATCACTGACACGTTCTGTTCCCTCTTCGTTAAATCCCAGCACCCAGTTTACAAAGGTATTGGTGATCTTCACCCCATCGGTGACAAAGAACACATACGGTTCCTCTGCTGTTCCACTTCCTTTATAGGCACGCATACCAGTCTCATTCAGTGTATTTACCCCATGCTGCCAGGTCAGTTCAGAAATTGGATTCAGCTTAAGCAATGGTGACTCTTCTGGCTGGTTATAAGTCATCGTGATCTGCACCGTAGCAGAAGCATCACTGGCATCCAGCTTCAGGCCAGTTACTTTCATGGAATAATTTGGTGCATAACCTGACCAGAGTTCATTCCATGTCTGTTCGCTTTCTCCCAGCTCTGAAGAATTGAGTTTTATTGTATCCGGTAATTTCAGATCAATCGTCTTCCAGTCTTCTATCGCAGATGTAGTATCTGTTTCATCTGTGATCTCTTCTGCCGGTGCGGTCTCTTCCTCTGTCATACTTTCTGTAAACGCTTCTGTCCCTGTCCCGGTCTCTGCATTCTCTGAAGATGCTTCTGTCTGTGCTTCTGTCTGTGCAGCGGTTTCTGTGGTCACCTCTTCTGCCACCGTTTCACCGGTTCCATCTACTCCGTTATCGACTCCTGCTGCCGCACTGCTGCCAGGTGTCAGTGTGAACGTGCAATCTGGATCTTCCTGCTGCATTACACCTTTTTGATAAAAATATGCTTTCATAGAGGCAGGTCTGCTCTGCACACTATTCGTTCCATGGTTCCAGTGAATCTGAAAATGGATATTCTGTACCTCAAACGCCGGCTCCGTAATCAGATCCTCATCAGGCTGTTCCGTTCCCGGTTCTACACTGTCCTCACCATCCTGATCCAATACTGCGACGTCACCTGCCTGCTCTGTCTCTGGTGCCTCTGTCATTTCGCTGTCAGTCTCTGCCGCACTTTCTGTTTCAGATTCTGACTCTGACTGTACCCCCTTCACCGTAAAGATAATATCTTTTTCTTCACCGGCTGTACGCACTGTCAACTGATCCCCACTTACTTCTTCTGAATCCAGCGTCAGTTCCAGATACATATCTTCCAGTTCTGGTAAAATCTCATGCTGCTGATCCAGTCCATCATGAAAGGCTATCGTTAACTGTACCACATCTTCACTGTCACTTTTCTGAGCCAGTGTAAATCCTCCAATCTCCGGATAATCTTCTCCGTTGATCTGCGCCGTTCCATATACTTTACCTTCGATCTGCTTTTTCAGCTTCACGCCTCTGATCAGCATGGTATAGGTATCTTTACTGCGAAAATGATGCTCTGTATCTTCTGCAAAATGAGGAATCAGTTTGATCTTTCCATCCAGAGAGAATTCTGCCTGTTCCCCCTGCTTTACATCGACCAGCAAAGGTTCTTCCCCGTCATCTGCCAGCTTTACTCTGATATTTGTAAAAAACTTCTCCAGGCTCTGGTTATGCTTTGCTTTCTCATTCTTATCACTGTCACTATCCTGCTGCTGATCATTACTTTGGTCTGTGCCATTTTCTGATCCATCCAGATCTCCTGGAGTCAGTACTTCCCCTGAATTGTCTGCATTACTGTCAGACTGATCAATGACCGCTTCACTTTCTGAGACACTGCTGCTTTCCTGAGTCTCAGTCATATCACCACTGTTCTCTGTAGCTGCCTGTTCTGTACTTTCCGTCTGGGTATCTGAGGCAGCACTTTCACCGATTCCATCTTCCTGAGCCGCCAGAAGTTCTCTGGTATGATCTACCAGTCTTGCTTCCTCATCTCCTCCATCATCACTGTCATCTGATTCTACATCATCTGCGCTGTCTGTCAGCGAACTGGAGGAATCACTGCTCAGATTATCCAGGATCGCATCTCCTGGCTTTGCATTCTGCAGTTTGGCAAGATCTGCTTCTGCGGACTTGATCTCCAGACCAAGCTCCATTACCGTAATCTCCTGCAATTCCTTATCCAGTCCCAGTAACGTTGTATCATAACTGAGAAGTTTGTCTCCTATCTTGACTTTATCGCCTTCTTTTACATATACCTGATCGATCACTTTTCCGTCCGGTATCCGCACATTCTGGCTGACATTGGACACAACCTGTCCGGATGTTCCATCATCTGAGCCCATAGAAAGCATGTCTCCCATATTCAGTGTTGCCACCGGAGTCACTTCTACTGCTTTGCTGTTATTCTTTCTGATATAGGTCACACCTGCCACTCCTGCACCGGCCACGCCGGTCACAGCCGCCGCAACAATGACCGCTGTCTTCACTTTCTTTTTATTTTTCATTCAGATCCTCCACCTTCGATTCTCTGTCTTACTCATCCTGATTCAGATCTCTGTCGCCCAGCTGTCCATCGAAAATGTATACTGTTCTCTTCGCATGCTTTGCCACTTTGGCATCATGGGTAATCATGATTACCGTTACTCCTTCGTCATTCAACTTCTGGAATAATTCCAGTACCTGCACGCTGGACTTAGAGTCTAACGCACCGGTCGGTTCGTCCGCCAGCAAAATCTTCGGATTATTCACCATTGCTCTCGCAATAGCCACCCTCTGTTTCTGTCCTCCGGACAGCTGGGTTGGCAGGAAATCCATTCGTTCTGCCAGGCCTACCCGTTCCAGTGCCCTGGCAGCCCGCTCTTTTCTTTCCTTTTTGCCTACTTTGGCATATACCAGTGGCAGGCATACATTTTCCAGAGCAGTCTGCTTCGGAAGCAGCTGAAATGTCTGGAATACGAATCCAATGTTGTTTAGTCTTTCATCTGCAATCTCATTGTCATTCAGCCCCAGTACATTTTTTCCGTTTAATTCAAAGGAGCCTCTGGTTGGTTCATCCAGGCATCCAATGATATTCATCAGAGTGGATTTACCTGAACCGGAAGGTCCCATGATGGCAACGTATTCTCCCTGCTCTACATGGAGCGTCACATCTCGCAGTGCCGGCACTACAATCTTTCCAGTCACATAATCTTTATCAATATGATCCAATTTTAAAACCAGTGGTTGTTCCATTTATCTGTTCCTTTTCCTGCCTGTCTGTCTATTCATAAACTTCTTCGCCTGAACCGGCATCCTCATAAGCGTCTCCCATATCGGTAAGACCGGCATCATTTCCGTCCTCGTAATCTCCCAGATCCGTAAGGCCGGCATCATTTTCGTCTTCGTAATCTCCCAAATCCGTAAGGCCGTCATCCTCCTCATCCATACCATCTGTATTATCATACAGATCTTCTGCATTTCTGGTCACTGCCGCGCCTTCCACACAGTCATCGCTCGGGAATGCAATATAATCATCTACCGTCAGTCCATCCAGGATCTGATACTTAAAGGTTTCATCATTAAAATCCCCTAAGGACACTTCCCGTTTTTCCAGCTTGTCATTGGCGTCTGCCGCCCATACATAATTTGTAACTGCTCCGTCTTCATCGGTGATGAAATAATAATCTTCCAGCCACAGGCCATCTTCCTCTTCTCCATCTGCCTGGCCATTGTCTGCCATCAGATAGACATGCTGTCCCAGCATCAGCCCATCAGAAGAATCCAGTTCTACATAAAATGGGTAGGTACTGGAAGAAGTCATCGAACTGTCGCTGGAGTCACCAAAACTATAAGAAGAATTCGAATTGGACGAATTGCTTTCTTTGTCGATGGTTGTCAGTGTTCCCTTCCATGTCTGGCTTTCATCCACACGGGAATATACGATCATATCCATGCCTTCAGATATCTCCGACATATTCTGCTCATTGATTTTTCCCTTGATCCGATATTCCCCTGTTGCCATAATCGTCATGTATGCAGAAGAATCCTCATTATCTGAATTCATACTGGAAGAAGTGTCTGAGCTGTCATCCCCTCCGGTATTCGAACTGATGCTCTTAATAATACCCTGAATCGGGCTGGTCACATCTGCATTGGCAATCTGCTTCTTCAGATTCTCCATCTCTGCCTGCTTACTCTTCATTTCATACTGATAACGCTTAATATTATTCTGCGTTGTCATAATCTGTGTCGTGTATGACAGCTTCTCATCATCCTTGACCTTCGCACGCTCTTTTTCCAGCTGTGCTACCTGAGACTCCGAGGACTTGATCGATATTTCATAATTTTCAATATCGATCTCCAGCTGCGTGATCTTATCCTGAGCATCATCGGTATCGTAGGAGAACAGCTTTGTCCCCACCTGCACTTCGTCACCAACAGACACATAGTTCTTTTTCACTGTCAATCCGCTGGTCAGCTGAATCTTTTCTGTCTTCTGTGGCTCCACCACACCGGAATATTTGCTGAACAATCCACCAGATCCGGTAAGACCAGTTATCGTTCCAACAGAATCTACAAAAACCGCATTGGATGTACTTCCGCTTCCTTTCTCTGCTCCCAAATGATGCCATATTCCAACACCCGCACCTGCTGCCACTACCACTACAGCAACTGCAATGCCTGCTTTTTTCTTCATATTTTCAACCTCTGTTTATTTCGCAATTTCGCAAACTTTTACTTCTGTATAGTATCATACTCCATTTTCAAATGCACTAGAAAGTTTTGGTTTTCACAATTTCTTCACAGAATTCATGCATAAATCTTAAGATTTTTACATAATTTTCCATATAGTTTGACATTTTTCCTTTTTTCCTATATTATAATTGAATTGTGACATATTATTTTTTATCTTTGTCATATTAAGGAGATACGTATGAAGCGACATTCATGCAGCCTTATTTTGCTGGTATGTTCTGCATGCCTTTACACAGGATGTGGCTATGCGGGACCGGAAAAGGCAGTACGCCGGGAATTGGATGCCATCCAGAAGCTGGATGAGAACACCATCACATCTTTTGTGTCTTATGAAGATGTTCAGTCTGCTGCCGGTCAGGCAGTCGGTTCCGAACCGGATGCCACTGATGCAATTAAGCTGTTTTTTAAAAATTTCAAATATCATATTGATTCCTCTTCCCAGTCCCAGGACGGTACTGCAGCCACGGTTACTGTCAGCATTACCAACCTGGATGCAAAAGCACTGGCAGCGGATCTTTGTCAGGAGATCTACAAGAATTCCTTAAACTATGGTTCTTCTGCTGATCAGGATACCACTGTTTCCTCGTTTTCTCTGATGAAAGAGTGTCTGGAGGATCACGATTATCCAATGGCTACTACCACTGCAACCTTTCATCTGACCGGAAAAGACAACAGCTGGAAGATTGACGCCAATGCTCAGCTGGAAAACGAGCTTGCCGGTGGTCTGGTGGAATATCTTTCAGACCCTTATCTTCTGGCACCAGAAGATATTCTGGATCTGACTCTGGCGCCATTTCGTGAATTTACTGCGCAGGACTGGCAGAATTATCTGAATATTTCCGATGTATTTGCTGTTGGCACCGGCCAGGCAGATACCATAGACCAGCTTCTGTTCCAGCAGATTGCCCAGTTCTTTGACTACGAGATCACAGACACTCTGCAGGACGGTGATACAGCTCAGGCCACGGTGAATATTACCAGTCTTGATCTGAATGCTGTGATAGAAAGCAGCCTTGGTCCTCTCAGAGATTATGGTACCTCCACCGAGTCCATTCGTGACAGCGAGGATGACTTTAATGAGAAGACCAGCCAGATTCTGATGGATGCACTGGAGAATAATGTAAGCAGTACCGTTACTCCTGTTACCATTCTTCTCTACAACGATGGACATACCTGGGATCCGGTATTAGACGAGTCTTTTACCGATGCCCTTCTCGGCAATCTGGATGAATCGCTTTCTTCTTTAAATAACGCAATAAAGTCTGACTGATCATGTTTCTAGTACAAAAATACCGTAATCCATCGGTTCTACTCTCCGACAGATTACGGTATTTCTTATCCTGTTTTTATCTATTCTTCTTCCGCAGTTTCTGCAACTTCAATCCCCAGTTCCTGCAACTGTTTCTCTTCTACACGCTCCGGTGCTTCTGTCATCAGACAGGATGCATCTTTTACTTTTGGGAATGCAATGACATCACGAATGCTGTCCTGTTTTGCCATCAGCATAACCAGACGGTCCAGTCCATAAGCCAGTCCTGCGTGAGGTGGTACTCCATATTTGAATGCATCAAGCAGGAATCCGAACTGTTCGTGCGCTCTTTCTTTGGTAAATCCAAGGGCTTCAAACATCTTCTCCTGAATATCATTCTGATGGATTCGAACACTTCCTCCACCGATTTCATTTCCGTTTAATACGATATCATATGCCTTTGCACGTACACGTCCAGGATCGCTGTCAATATACTGCAGATCTTCTTCCATCGGCATGGTGAATGGATGATGCATGGCTGTGAATCTGTTTTCCTCATCTGACCACTCAAGAAGTGGGAATTCTGTAATCCATACAAAACGGAACTCATTCTTATCCAGCAGTCCCATCTGATTTGCCATCTCCAGACGAAGTGCTCCCAGCACATCCCATACCAGCTTGGTCTTGTCTGCTGCGATGAGAAGCAGGTCTCCATTCTGTCCGTCCATAGCCTGGATCAGAGTCTGCATCTGTTCTTCTGTCATGAATTTTGCAAAAGAAGATTTTACTGTGCCATCTTCCTGAATCGCTACATAAGCCAGCCCTTTTGCTCCATATCCTTTTACAAACTCTACCAGCTTGTCGATCTTCTTACGAGGCATACCGCCCTGTCCTTTGGCATTGATACCACGTACCGTGCCGCCTGCCTCCAGTGCATTCTTAAATACTGCAAATTCGGTATCTTTTACTACTTCTGAAATATCAGTCAGTTCCATACCAAAACGAAGATCCGGTTTGTCAGAACCGAAACGGTTCATTGCTTCCGTCCAGGTCATTCTCTGAATTGGAAGCTGTACATCCACATCCAGAACTTCTTTGAACAGATAAGCCAGCAGTCTTTCATTTACATCAATAACATCATCCACATCCACGAAAGAAAGCTCCATATCAATCTGTGTGAACTCCGGCTGACGGTCAGCACGCAGGTCTTCATCACGATAACATCTTGCAATCTGGATATAACGGTCATATCCGGAACACATCAACAGCTGCTTATACAGCTGAGGAGACTGTGGCAGCGCATAGAAACAGCCTGGATGTACACGGCTTGGTACCAGATAATCTCTTGCTCCTTCCGGTGTGCTTTTGCAAAGTGTCGGTGTCTCGATCTCCAGGAATCCTTCTTTCGCCATAAATGCACGAACCAGTGTCGTAACCTGGGAACGCATCATCAGATTTCTCTGCAGATCCGGTCTTCTCAGGTCGAGATAACGATATTTCAGACGCAGTTCTTCTCTGGTCTTGCTGTCCTCTTCAATCGGGAATGGCGGTGTCTCTGATTCAGATAATACACGAAGGCTCTTTGCTCTGACTTCAATCTCGCCTGTCTTCAGATTTGGATTCACAGCACCGGAACGGGCTTCTACAATACCTGTCACAGCGATTACGAATTCACTTCTCAGCTTTCCAGCTTTTTCAAATCCTTCTTCATCAATTCCGTTCTCACAGCCGGTCTCAAAAATCAGCTGCATGATACCGGAACGGTCACGTAAATCTACGAATACAATTCCACCTTTGTTACGGCTTTTCTGTACCCATCCCATCAGGGTTACTTCACTGCCGATCATCTCTTTGGTCACTTCTGTACATCTGTGGGATCTATGCAATCCCTTCATTGATTCTGCCATAATCTTTCTCCTTTAAAGCATCTGTTTTATTTCGCAAAAAATTCCACAATCTCAGTATAACCTTCTGCAGCCAGCTGGTCTTTCTGGAACTTTTTATTCTTTTTCATCATATTCATGCTCACTGTCGTACCATCTTTGCGTTTTTCTTCTGCCTGACGGAATACATCCAGCAGCTTATCTTTTGGCATATTCTTTTCAATTAAGAAAGCGACTTTTCCCGCCTTATTTGGGACCTGATAGTCCTTCTCAAGAAGCAGCATGACAATTCGTTCAAATCCAATAGAGAATCCACATGCCGGTGTCTGATTACCGGTAAAGCGTCCGATCATCTCATCATAACGTCCACCGCCGCCTACAGAACCAGAGAATCCATCAATACTGATCTCAAAAATCGGGCCCGTATAGTAAGACATACCTCGTACCAGTGTCGGGTCAAAGACAATCTTAAAGTTCGCGGTACGAACTGTCTCCACGCTTTCAATAATGAGCGCCAGATCATCTGCAGTCTTTTCATCCAGCACTCCCTGCAACGTCTCTTTCAGATATTTGACTCCCTCCAGATCCGGTGTTACCTTCTGGAACAGCTCCAGATACTTTGTTACCGCATCTTCCGGGAATCCCTCTTTTTTCAATTCTTCTTCAACACCTTCCAGACCGATCTTATCCATCTTGTCCAGAATAATGAATACGGTATCATAGCTGTCTGCTTCAAATCCGCTGTAAGCTGCCATAGCCTTCAGAATTCTTCTGTCATTAATACGAATCGTGAAATTTTCAAAATCCAGCTTTCCTACCAATGTAGATGTCGCCAGGATCAGTTCAATCTCTGCCAGAATAGTAGGCTCGCCCAGAATATCAATATCACACTGCATGAACTGACGATATCTGCCTCGCTGTGGTCTGTCGGCGCGCCATACATTTCCCATCTGAAGTGCTTTGAATGGGGATGGCAGGTCGTTGGCATTATTGGCATAATATCTGGATAACGGCAAAGTCAGGTCATAACGAAGACCTCCATCTACCAGATCTGCTTCAGACTGAGCTGTTTCCAGTTTCAGCTTTTCTCCTCTTTTCAGGATCTTGAAAATCAGTTTTTCATTCTCACCGCCCTGCTTGCTGGATAAATTCTCAATATGTTCCACACATGGTGTCTCAATTGCAGAAAATCCAAACTGTCCATATGTTTCCCGAATCAGTCCCATGACGTAGTTTCTGATCTCCATTTCCTTTGGAGAGATATCTTTCATACCGGTTACCGGTTTCTTTTTCAAACTCATAACATTCCTCCTGTCGCTTTTTTCTCTTCTGTCCAATGTGGTACATCAATCTTGAAATCCTGATGATCACACAGTTCTTCCGCTGTATTCTCATGTACCACATCCATCAATGCCAGAAATACTTTCATATCAAAATTCTTCACTTCTGCCATCATCTGTTCCATTGCTTTTTCAATCGTATATGCCTTCCGGTAAGGACGTTCTGTGGTCAAAGCTGCAAATACATCACATACCCGCAGGATACGTGCTCCCAGTGGGATCTCTTCACCTGCTATATTGGATGGATATCCTGTGCCATCATAGTTCTCATGATGATACAGCACCCATTTTACCTGTTCCTGTGGATATCCCTGTTCCTTCAGTATCGCATACCCCAGAACCGGATGGGTTCGAATATAACGCATTTCTTCGATGCGGAGAATCTGATCTTCTCCCCGTTTAAATACGTTTCGCACCATCTCCTGCTTTCCCACATCATGCAACAATCCCATGACAGCCAGATTATAACACGTTTTCTCATCCAGCAACAGCTTTTTTCCCACCTTATAGGCCAGATTACTCACACAGATCCCATGGGAAATCTCTTTGGAGAGATCCCCGTTGATCAGATGATACGTTTGCTTCTTTTCTTTTTTCATTATGAATCCGTTTCCATTAATAACCTTTTCCGCTCAATCATCTCATCTATACGTTCCACGTAATTCTTAATGTCTTTTACGTTTTCCGTACGTTCTATCAATTCACCGGAAACTTTCTTTGACGTTGCTCCGGCTCCCAGCGCCAGAATACTCTGCTTCTCCTCCATAATCAGGATATTGTAAATTCCTGCACTGTCTGGCTTCGCATAACCCACATTTTCAAAATTACCTGCCATATTTTTCTGACGGTAGAGGTAATACGGGGAATGTCCCGCCTGATATGCATATCTGGCGGTCATCTCCATAATCTGCTGATTGTTGGTAAAAGTCATCTCTTTATATTGATCTTTAAACATATTCAGTCTGGCTGCCCGTTTCACTGCCAGAGAATGCACCGTGATACTGTCTGGATCCAGAGCGGTCACTTCTTTCATGGTATGTTCCACCTGTTCATACTCCTCCCCAGGAAGCCCTACGATCAGGTCCATATTAATATTATCAAATCCAAGTTCTCTGGCCAGATGAAATGCTTCCACAGTCTGTTCCACCGTGTGCCTTCGTCCAATGATATCCAGAGTACTCTGATTCATAGTCTGTGGATTAATGGAAATTCTGCTGATACCATGTTTGCGCAGTACTTCCAGCTTTTCTCTGATAATACTGTCCGGCCGTCCCGCTTCCACGGTAAACTCCTTCAGATAACTGCGGTCAAAGCATTCCTCTATCTTTGTCAGCAGACGATCCATCTGATATGGTTCCAGGGTAGTTGGTGTTCCTCCTCCCATATAGATCGTATCCAGTTTGCGGTTGCGGTAGATTCTGGCACAGGCTTCGATTTCTTTACAAAGCGCATCCAAATACGTATCCACTTTATTCTTCCATACCGAAAGTGGGCTGGAACTAAAAGAACAATACAGACAGATGCTCGGACAAAACGGAATGCCGACATACAGGCTGTATCCATCTTCATAATTGATGTCTTTTAAAATATGCCGTTCCCGATTGGCAATCATGATGGAAAGCGCTGTCTTCTCGTTACTGGTGTAATACGTCTTTCGCATATAATCTGCAATCTCTGTATTCTTCCATCCCTGTTCCAGCAGAGCCATAGGGATCTTCGTCGGCCGGATGCCCGTCAGATTTCCCCACGGAAGATCCTGCCCCGTATAGTCTCTGAGCAATTCATACATCATACTTTTCAGCACATTTTTCGTAGCTTTCCGATCTGCTTCGTAGTCTACCAGCTGCTCTCTTTGCGCTAATATTTGTCCGTCACTGTTCTGAAACACCAGTGTGATCTTATCCGGCTGATAATCCACCACCATTTTTTTCTCCCATCCTTCCGGATGTGGTTCCTCTTCCTGATACACAGGAACATCCATTCCCGGATAAAAAGCCCGTATCAGGGAATGGATATCGTATTCAAAATCTCTTTTATTTAACTGTACAGCAATCATATTCATTTCCTTTAACTATAAGGATTATATCTTTTTTCATCGGCAATGCTGGTATCACAGTCATGTCCCGGAAGTACTCTTGTCTCATCCGGCAATATGGACAACAGCCGCTGTACGGATCTTCTTAATTCTCCCATACTTCCTGTGGGCAGATCCGTTCTTCCCACAGAATGATAAAAAAGGGTATCTCCTGCAAACAGCACCCGTTCCGATGCTACATAATAGCATGCTCCCCCTTTGGTATGACCAGGAGTATGGTAAGCAGTTATCTCAAATCCTGCCACGGAAATCACTTCTTCGTCTTTCAGTTCCTGATCACATTTCACGGTAAATGCAGATGCCCAGTTGCAGGACAGATTCAGTGTAGAATCCTCCATAACCACCACTTCGGCTGCCATAGCATATACCGGAACCTGAAAATGTTTCTTCAATTCTGATACAGCTCCAATATGATCAAAATGGCCATGGGTCAACAAAATGGCTTTTAACGTTACTCCCGCCTGTGTAATCCACAGGGCAATATCTTCTGCCCGGTCTGCCGGATCTACCAGAAATGCTTCTTTCGTCTCAGTGTTGATTCCAAGATAAACATTTGTTGCCACTGGTCCAATGACACGCTGTTCTATTTTTAACTTTCCCATCGCTGCTCCTTATCCGGTGGTTCGCTCAATATCAATTACACTTTCCACCTGTCTGAGTTTGGCAATCAGAGAATCCAGTTCTCCTCTGCTTTCTACTTCGAAAGAAAGAGAAATCGTTGCAGTTCCCTGCTTGCTGGTTCTGGAATTGACTCCTATCATATCAATCTGGCGTTCTGTAAAGATCTTCGAAATATCTACCAGCAGTCCAGTTCGATTGTTTCCAAATATCTTGATCTCAGCCGGGTATCTGCCAGACATGTCGCCTGCTGCCTGCCATTCTGCGTCAATCAGCCTTACCCGATCCTCCCCTGGCAGGTGAATCATATTCACACAGTCTGTCCGGTGAATCGTCACACCACGGCCTCTGGTGACAAACCCAACGATCTCATCTCCCGGTACCGGACTGCAGCACTTGGCAAAACGAACTGCCACATCGTCAATTCCTTTTACCACAATTCCACTCTTATTATGTGTTCTGCGGTTTTTGTCTTTTCCTGCTGTCTGCACCTGTGTGCCGGTATTCTCTACAGCCTGCAGTACCTGTGCATCGGTCAGTTCTTTTTTCTGTTTTTTCTTATATTCCTCTAAAAGGCGGTTTCCCACCTGTCCTTCTTTCAGACCACCATGTCCGATCGCAGCCATCACAGAATCCCAGTCACGGAATCCGTACTTTGCCATTACTGCCTGCATAAACTCCGGCTTAAGCAAATCACTCTGCACGATGCCCTTGGCCTTACAATAGCTGGCAAACAGACTCTGTCCTTTGACAATATTGTCCTCTTTCAGTTCCTGCTTAAACCACTGATTAATCTTATTCTTTGCCTGGGTACTCTTTACAATCTTCAGCCAGTCACGGCTTGGTCCCTTGGAGTTCTGTGAAGTAATGACTTCCACCCGGTCTCCATTCTGGATCACATAATCGATGTTCACCAGCTTGCCATTTACTCTGGCTCCCACCATCTTATTACCAACCGCAGAATGTACGCTATATGCAAAGTCAATAGGTGTAGAGCCTGCCGGAAGATTCTTCACATCTCCTGCAGGTGTAAAACAATATACATTTTCTGCGAACAGATCCAGATCACTTTTTAACAGATTCATAAACTCTCTGTTATCAGACATGTCCCTCTGCCACTCCAGAATCTGACGCAGCCAGGTCATCTTCGCTTCTTCCTGATTCCCTGTTGACTTCTTGCCATCAGACTGCTCCTTATACTTCCAGTGAGCTGCAATACCATATTCCGCAGTACGATGCATCTCAAAGGTACGAATCTGAATCTCAAACGGTGTTCCGTTTGGTCCAATCAGAGTTGTATGAAGTGACTGATACATATTGGGCTTTGGCATAGCAATGTAATCCTTGAAACGCCCCGGAATCGGAGTATACATTTCATGAATCACACCAAGGGCAGCATAACAGTCTTTTACTGTATCCACAATAATCCGGACTGCGAACAGGTCATAGATCTGATCCAGTGTCTTGTCCTGATTCACCATTTTCTTATAGATACTGAAGAAATGTTTCACCCTTCCATCTACCTGTGCCTTGATCCCTGCCTCATCAATATGCTTTTTCACATGATCTACAATACTCTGAACAAACTTCTCACGTTCTGTTTTACGCAGTGCAATCTTTTCCACCAGATCATAATAGACATCCGGCTGCAGATATTTCAGAGACAGGTCATCCAGTTCTACCTTGATCTTGGAAATACCAAGACGCTGCGCAATCGGCGCATAGATGTCCATGGTCTCTCTGGCTTTTTCCTTTTGCTTTTCCGGGCGCATATACTTCAGCGTACGCATATTATGCAGACGGTCCGCCAGCTTGATAATAATGACACGGATATCTTTCGCCATAGCCAGAAACATTTTTCGTAAATTCTCAGCCTGAACTTCTACTTTATCTGCTGAATAGCTCAGCTGTCCCAGCTTGGTAACACCATCTACCAGCTGTGCCACTTCTTCTCCGAACTCTTCTTTAATCTCGTCATAGGTCATGACGGTATCTTCTACTACATCATGAAGCAGTCCCGCTGCAATGGTCTCTTTATCCATCTCCAGATCTGCAAGAATGATGCCTACACATAACGGATGAATGATATAAGGCTCACCAGACTTTCTTTTCTGATCCTTATGTGCTTCTGCCGCTATCTGATAGGCTTTCTCAATCAAAGACAAATCTGCAGACGGATGGTACTTCCGAATTCCGGCCAGCAGCTCCTGATGCAGCTTCTCCGGATCCGTGAAATCTTCCATCTTTTTCACACTGGCTTCCACTTTTTTGATTTCTTCAAGTTTTGTTGTGTTCTCTGTGTTATTCATCTAATCACCGTCTAAATCTGGATTTCTGTTCCGGAACTTTTACTTTCCGTCATAACGGATTACGGATGCTACTTCATAATCCTTTAACTTTTCTCTTCCCTTTAAACCGGCCAGTTCAATCAGGAATACATTCTTCGCTACGACTCCGCCCAGTTCTTCAATCAGCTTGTTGCACGCTTCCAGAGTTCCCCCCGTAGCTAAAAGGTCATCAATAACCACTACTCTCTGTCCTGGCTTAATAGCATCCTTATGCATCTCGATCTCGGCTGTGCCATATTCCAGATCATAGGAACGTGAAACGGTCTCACAAGGAAGTTTACCCTTTTTTCGAATTAAAACAAATGGCTTGTGTAAATTGTAAGCAATCGGAGCTCCAAAAATGAATCCTCTGGATTCTGTACCTGCGATCACATCTACCTTATCTGCATCAATCAGTGCCTGCATCTCGTCAATCGCCATATGCAGACCGTCTGCATCCTGCAGTACACTTGTAATATCACGGAAAATAATCCCCGGTTCCGGGAAATCAGGGATACTTCTTACATATTCTTCCACAGATTTCTTCATTTGTTTCTCCTCCACTCCAAAAAGATTCCTATTTTAATTATTATGAAAAAAATAAATGCTATCTTGAAGTATAGCATTTATTAGTCTTAGAATCAAATATAAATTTGTAATCGTCCCAAAGCGTAAATTCCAGTCATCCGGCAAACAGATAGTCTCTGTAAAACAAAAAAAGATGCAGGAGATGGGACTTGAACCCACACGGTCTTAACGACCACAGGCACCTGAAGCCTGCGCGTCTGCCAATTCCGCCACTCCTGCATTTCTTATGTGCTTCGTGTTCCTTAGCACGTTTATTAGTATACAATGGACTTTCTAAAAAGTCAACCACTTTTTTAAACTTTTTCTTTTCCGGGGTCTCATAGACTACGGTTGCACGGTTCCTTACCATGGATTCAGCAAGATTCCTCTTTTCCGGGGATATATTAGTGCTTGCATTAAGGTTGCAAACAGAATACTTGTCTAAACAAATTGAGACAAAGAATGAATCAGATACCTTGAAACAATCTAATTCAAACTCATACTCTCCTTTAATACAAAAAAGATCCATCCAAATGGATGAACCTTTAAATATGCGGAAGATGGGACTTGAACCCACACGGTGTAACCACCACAAGATCCTTAGTCTTGCTCGTCTGCCAATTCCGACACTTCCGCAAGCAAAAAATATTATATCTATATGCACGGGAATTGTCAAGTCTTTTTTCACACTATAATATTTTTCTCATGACTTCCAGTAGATCTCACGTTGTCGGTCATCTAATCCGTCAATAAATCTCCTTTTATATTGAAGAAAATCCTCCAAATCCATCATAATATGATACAAAATGGCCCGACTTTCAAATTCTCCACGTGTTTGAGGCAATGACGACTCTCTAAAAGAATCCAGTATTTCTTCCAAATGATGCAGCTGGGCTTCTGGCAAATTGTGTTCTACAATAAAATCGCTCAGATATAACATATATTCTGCAATGATGTGCGCCTGCTCCGGCATAGTCCGGATCTTTTGCATTTCGTAATGGAGATTATGCAGAATCTGGCATTGATTATAACGCATTTCAAAATAAGAAATATAATATTCCGGATGAGAATGGAACGTGTTATTTTGATATTCATAGGCTTCTTTCACACATCCCTGAATATCCTGTTCCAAGCAAACAATATCTGCCCAGACGTCCCGCTCCATTGTTTTATTAGAAAGATAGGCAGCCAACGCCCCCATCAGCATCTGAAGACGACCTTCTATTAAAGAAATATTGGAAATGATGTGCTGCTTATGCCGATAATTCATTTGAAACAGATTAAATAATACTGCCAGAATAATGCCAAGTAAAATCAGCAAAAATTCATTGATTACTGCCTGTCCCATATGATCCCTTTGCGTAAGCAGATGGGCAGCTACTACTGCATTAACAGAAAGAGTTGCCCGCAGATCCAGGAGTTCACTAAAAAAAACAAGAATTGTAAGCAGTAATCCATAGGCCATCCACGGAATCGGAATCAACGGATAAAAAATGAGCGCTAACAGAATCGTAAACAGAAACGTGATAATACGCCAAAGCGACAAACGTAAAGTTTCCCATTTCGTAGTAAGCAATGTCAGCAATGTGATTGTCCCGGCAGAAATCGCATATTCCAGATTCAGATATTCAGCCAGATGTAATGCTGCACAACTTCCGATACCTATTTTCAAAGATAAAATCAAAAATTTTCTATATTTTTCCATAAGCCTCCCGAGCATATTTCATTTTTGTGAGTATAACATAGATAAATCAGGGTGTCAAAATCCTCAGATACATATAATACGATAAGCCGGAAAAATTTAGGTTGATAATCCTATTTTTTTCTTGACAATTCTTCTATATATAGATATAATATTTATTGCTTGCGGAAGTGTCGGAATTGGCAGACGAGCAAGACTAAGGATCTTGTGGTGGTTACACCGTGTGGGTTCAAGTCCCATCTTCCGCATCATCTAACTCAAAAAGTCCCATCCTTTGGATGGGGCTTTTTGTTTTAGGAACGAAGGGAACTTACACTAAATATTTCCGAAAGAAGGCGCATTCTTCATCATTGCATTTCTGCCCTTCTCTCTCCTGAATAGTTACATGAAATACATGATATAATGGCTTTGCTTCTGTTCCATAAGTCTTAAACTCGTAATACACATCGTTTTTCTTCAAAGCATCTTCCAATACTTTTGCCTGTGGCCTGCAAAAGTCTCCCACTGCCGTCATCAGATAAACCGGTGGAAACTGAGGTGTGATGTGATTGGTCAGATTTACCAGTATGCGTTCTCTGGCTGATCCATTTTCTGGTAACAGATCTTCCATCAGATCTACATCTTCCTCTCTTCCCAGTACTTCTCCGTCTGCAATAGGGTTGTACACTCCGCAGTTTAATCCTATTGCTTTTGGAATAAAACCCTTTGGAATCTTAAATTCATACTGCGTAGCATACTCGGTATTCGTACAAATTGCGCTGTAAATTCCACAGAGATGCCCTCCTGCGGAATCTCCTACCATAAATACATGCTCCATATCCAGACCATATTTATCCCCATTCTGATACATCCAGGTGATCACATTGTTGATATCCTCCAACTGTGCTGGGAATTTTGCTTCCGGTGCCAGACGATAAGAGAAATTCACCACTGCAAAACCTCTCTGCGCCAGTGACATACCATAGAACTGGTAAATTTCTTTATCTCCATAGACCCAGCCACCGCCATGAATATTCACAATCACTGGTAATTTTCCATCTTGATTCTTTGGACGATAAATATCCAGAAGATTCCAGACAGGATCAGCCCCATATAAGATATCATCAAATCTTTGAATATCTTCTGGCGTGGTCAATCCCTCATCTCTCTTTGCATCCCCAATTTTCCATTCTCGCCTTACTCTTTCGCTTGTCTGTGACATTTTTTCATATCCTTTCTTTTTTCATCTACTCATCAGATTATTGAATCTCAGCACTGCATCTGTGAAGATACTGAACAGATACGATTTTTTCTTTATTATCGCATGCTTCTCCATCATTTACAACGTCACATCTATTAAATGTCCTTATAAAAAGCCATTATTCGCAATAAAATGACGTTTTTGACATAACAGCCATTTATATGGTAAAGTGAACACAGTAAAATGTCTTTATTCATCATTGGAAATTTATTTATGAAAGGACTCTATTATGAACTATAAAAACATTATATTTGACTTCGGAAATGTCATAGGGAGCTTTGATGCGGATTATATTTTAAATCATTATGCGGACAATAAAGAAGATTTTCAGATTCTGGCCGATGCCATTTTCCACAACTGGCCTGCATTAGATGCCGGAACTGTAGATTATGATCAGGTTGCAGCCGAAACCATTGCAATTCTTCCAAATCATCTGAAGGAAACTGCCCGTGACTTCTATGATAACTGGTTTCAGTATGTAAATCCACTTTCTGATACCTGGGACTTTATTCACGAATTAAAAGCGACCGGTTACTCCATTTATCTTTTATCCAATGCCTCTACCCGCTTTGCAGAAGTAGCCAAACAATACTATTCCATCTTAAATGAATTTGACGGAATCGTTTTTTCTGCTCCGCTGAAACTGGCCAAACCGGATCCGGCCATTTATCGTTATTTGTTTGACACTTATCAGCTAAAACCAGAAGAATGCTTTTTCCTGGATGATCTTGCCGAAAATATTGCAGCCGGACAGGCTCTGGGAATGAATGGCATCGTCTTTACCGGAGATATACAGACTGTTAAAGATGCTATAGGTTTTTAATATTGTGTTACAAAAAGTCCCTGAAAGATTTTTATATCTCCAGAGACTTTTCGCTTATCACGTAATGAACAGAGTACTATTAAAGAAGTCGTTCTACTTCTCTTTCTGCATCTGAATCCCCTTCATTAGCATAGTTTCGTGCCATTGTCTTCAAAGACTGTTCTGCACGATAGGACTGACCATTTTCCAGACAATAAATTGCATTTTCTATCAGGTCTCTCTGATTTCCCCCCAATTTTCCAGCTCTGTCCAGCATTCTCATTATGTCCTTTACTGCATCTACGTTCATGATAATACCCTCCTTAAATTTTATATTTTCTCAGACATTTTTTTCTCGAAATTGTCCACAGTTACATATGGTATCATTTTTCCGTTCCTTCGTTACGGCACAGATTCCCTGTACCCAATGTATACATTTATGACATACGTGCCCTGGATTTTCTGACATGTTTTTGCCTCCTGCAAGTTTTCTGCTTAATACAGGTCATGCGTTCTGCGATACGTAAGGCCTCCCATGCCTTCTTCCATATCAATATCTTTATCATGCATAATCGCTTCTTTTACTGCTTCCGTTGTCATATACCAATATCCTGGTAACCGGGTATACTCCTCGATAGGTGACAACCCGATCTGCGCATAAGGTATCTTCTCACTATCACTTCCTGTAAGCTTCTGAGCTAAATTCGTTCCCTGGTTCAAAACTCTGTTCAAATAAATTTCCTGATTGCCGCAATCAATATCTATCGAATGATATCTGTTATTCGGATCATTTATTCGATCTTTAATTCCCTGACTTTTAAACATATTTAACACAAATCCTATCAACTCATCTCTGAAACGATCTTCTGATGGTACGATGCTTAGTTTCTCATTAAAATATGCAGCATAGTAACTTTCATTTCCAGCCGGAACGATATACTGTTTTTTGACAAACGTCACTATCTGTACTCTATGTTCTCGTTCGTCCATATACGCAATAACTGGTTGTCCTGATTTCAGCTCACCTACGAATTTATCATCCAGAAATACACTCATCTTCTGTGCATCTAATAATTTATTATTCAACCCTTTCAGTGACAGATCTTTATGGCTGTGATCCCATTTACTGACTGTAATGCTCCTTCTATTCTCCTTCATTCCTCCATTTGAGTTCTGCACAGATTCATTCTCTGTTGTACTTTCCATTTCCATCTTCTTTTTGCCCTGAGACATTCTCATCTCTGGAATTACTTTCGCTATTACGATATACGCTATGCCCCAGCATATAAGTAAAAATATTATACCTGTCAATTTCATTACCTCCTGTTAGACCGAATACCTGAAATATTTTAATAATTGCTGAACATCCTCATTATCCAGCCCATAGTTTGCAATTAGCTGTTTCTGTATCTGCCGCAATGATTCCTTATCTTCTGTATCATTTGCTGCCAGTATTGCAGACTTATATAATTCATATTCTTTTGATGTCATTTTTCTTGCCATACATTCCAGATAACCTCTGTTCTCTCCCTCCCATTCTCACAACGAACTACTGTACCAGTTCCTATCTGTTTCAGAATTCAGACATTAAAAAACATGTATGTTATACTTTATTCATGCTAGCAGATTATAAAAAAACATGAAAAACAGCGAATTATCTGTTATTTCATGCTTCACACTCAGATGTCTCAAAATGTCTACTATCTGACACAAAATCTGTTTCTTATGTTTTATTTTACTATATTTCATCTTTCTTATCCTGACACCGTCTATAAAAGGTAGAATAACTCATTCCAAGTTCATCTGCAGCTTTTCTACAAGTTATTTTTCTCTCCATCCATAACTTCCTATATTTGTCAAATTCTTCCGGAAGATCTCTTTTTCTGTTTCCAAAATGAACACCTTTTGCTTTTGCAATCGCAATACCTTCAGCCTGACGTTGCTTGATAAAAGTTCTCTCTGTTTCTGCAACATAGGCCAGAATCTGCAACACCAGATCTGAAATGAACACACCTGTCAGATCTTCATGAAACATATCGGTATTTAGCAATGGCATGTCTATGACCTGTATGTCTGCGCCGATTTCTTTCGTAAGTTTTCTCCATTGTTCCAGAATTTCCCCATAATTTCGTCCTAATCGATCAATACTTTTTACTACTACCACATCATTCTTTTTCAATTTTTTTAATAACTTTTTATATGCCGGTCTTTCAAAATCCTTTCCAGAAATCTTATCCAAAAAAATGTCTTTTTTTCCAATCCCCTGTTCCTGCAATGCAACATACTGCCTTTCTGGGTTCTGTTCCTTTGCAGATACCCGAATATAACCATATCTCTTTCTCATGTCCTTTTCCTCCATGCATAGTATATATACACATAGAAACAGACTTACATAAAAAATACTATTCATTTTTAGACAAAAAAAGATCCAGGACTTCTCCTGAATCTCTGCTATAGATTGTACCTTCAAAACCGCATACGGTAAATACTTTTTTCATCCGTGTTTCCCAGACTATTTAGGAAGTTCTGTTTGCTTCGCTCCCAGAACGACCTTCCTGCTAAGTTCTGGCTCCGTCTTCCGACTCGCCAATCACCAAGCACTCAGGTCAAGCCTTCGACCTATTAGTGACAGTCAGCTCCATACATTACTGCACTTCCAC
>Ga0129315_1000050_pt1 | contig 128361 bp, 107 predicted proteins | sample Cm827metagenome_FD_94432 | JGI IMG/M metagenome (GOLD analysis project Ga0129315, IMG submission 94432) | Eastern black-and-white colobus group fecal microbial communities from Wisconsin, USA - Cm827 metagenome | ecosystem: Host-associated > Mammals > Digestive system > Large intestine > Fecal...
GCACAGCCCTGCCGGCCCTCGGCCATGCCGTACTCCACAAAGTGCTGGATGGCCATGTAGTCGTCGCCCTTCACCCAATCCCGAATGTCCTGGCAATGGTCGATGTAATAATCAAAATCGTACACGTTGCCGTAGTCGTGCTTGTTGTAGCGGGTCAGGCGGCAGTAAGTTTTCGCGTCCCGGCCCTCGGCCTTTCCGTAGTCTTTGTAATGGATGTAATAGGGCTTCAGGTCGTTGCCCAGCCAGTCCATCAGGTCGTAGTACCGGGCGCGGTAGCTGCGCACATCAAACTCCTCGCAGGCCTGCCGGCCCTCGGCCATGCCATGGTTGAGAAAGTGCTCCATGGCCTGCTGGCGGCTGTAACCGGCCAGATCCGAGTTGTGGCTGATGTAGTATTCGTAGTTGTACACCGGGGCGTACTCAGCCTCAAGCTCTTCCAGACTGGGGGCGGCGGGCTGATTGTCCTTGCCGCTCAGGCTGCCGTACCAATAGTCCATGTCCACATTGCCGCTCACGCCGCTCACCGAGCCATCGCTGGCGTACTGCCACATCTCATAGCGGCCGCCGTAGCTGCAGCTGGAGCGCCACTCTGCCACCCAGCGGTACCAGTTTTCAAACACCGAGTCGGTCAGGTAGTTGTCCCACCAGCTGCGGCTGGCGTAAACGCCCACCTCGTAGCCCGCATTGCTCACAATGCCCGCAAAGGTGCGGGCCAGGTCGGCCAGGCCGTCATTGCCCAGAGACAGCTGCCGGTTCTCTTCCAGATCGTAGAACACCGGCAGGGTGGGGCTATGGCCCTTCAGCAGGCGCACCGCGTGCCGGCCCTCGCTGGCCGCCTGGCTGGTGCTGGTTGCATAGGAATACAGATACACGCCGTAGGGGATGCCCAGCTTTTCGCACTGGGAGACGTTGCGCTCCCACTGGGAGTCGTCCTGGTCGGTCTCGTCGTCGCCGTAGCCGCAGCGGATGACCGCAAACTCCACGCCCGCGTTTTTCACGGCCTTCCAGTCAATGGTGCCCTGATGGCGGCTCACGTCAATGCCCCAGTGCCCGTTGGCCGAGAAGGTGCTCACGCCGTCCGGCAGGCTCAGCGTGGCCACGTCGTTTTCGTCCGCGTCCACCCGGCGGCCGTTCTGGTAGCGCCAGCTGTTTTCCAGGCCGGTCTGGGGCAGCTGGTCCAGCCAGCCCTCCCGCGCGGCCTCATAGGCCATGCGCATATCCTCCACGGCGGCCTGGGCGTCGCCCAGCCGGCTGAACAGCTCGGTCAGCTCCTCGTCTCCGGCCTCGTCCGCGCTCACGGGGGCCATGGCCAGCGCCTCGATCTCCTGGGCCGTCTGGTCCAGCTCCTCCTCGCTCAGGGCCGCCATGTCCCGCGTGGCCGCCAGCAGGGTGCGGATCGTCTCCTTCAGCGCCTCACCCTGGGGCAGGGCCGCGGGGTCGGTCTCCGGTTCCCCCGCCGGCTCCTCCGGTTCCGTCGGCTCCGGGGCGGCTTCCTCCTCCGGCCAGGGTTCCTCCGCGGGCAGGTCGGCCGGCGCCGCCTCGCCCTCCTGCTGCACCACAACGGCCTGAGTCGGCTCGTCCTGTGCAAACGTCACCACCGGGAAGGCCCCTGCCACGGCAGCCACCGCAAACACGGTGCTCAGCAGCAGCGCCAGCCCCTTTTTCCCTCTGTTCAGCATGATCGTTTTCTCCTTGGTCTGTAACATCCCCGCACCGGCCCCAAAGCAGGCGGAGCGCACCCTCGCGCGCTCCGGCCGGGCCGGGTTCTGCGCACACTGCGCCAGATTAAAACAGTTTAATAATACCGCATTTCACCGTGTGTTTCAATGAAATTGGTCAATTTTAACTCCATTGCGCCTGATTTTTATCCCTATGCACAGCAATTCTCTGCATCCGGCGCGCGGAATTGTTTTCACTGCCCGCAAAAGCAAGGGGCACACCGCCCGCCGTGCAGGCTGTGTACCCCCTGAAGGAATTTATTTTCGGTCAACTGGCCGCAAACTGGGCCCTGGCCGCCCGCAGCAGCCCCGCCAGCAGGCAGGCCGCCTGCACGCCGAAGCCCGCCAGCGTGGCAAAGGCCGCGCCCCACAGGCCAAAGGCCCGGATGAGCGGTGCGCTCACCGCAAGGGCGGCAGCCAGCCCCGCCAGGTTGTCCAGAATCAGGCAGCGCATACCCCGGGCGATGGTGAGCAGGTTGCACAGCACCGTGACCAGCACCGTGCACACCGCGCAGGCCACCAGCGGCACCAGCAGCCCGGTGTAATCCAGAATTTCCGGCGTACTGGGGTACAAAAAGCCCAGGCCCCAGCGCCCCAGCACCAGCACGCCCGCCGTGCCCGCAGCCCACAGCGCCGCCAGGCACAGCCCCAGCATACGCAGGGCCTTGAAATAGCCCGCCCCGTCCCGGCCGTTCCACAGGCGGGAGAAGGTGGTGATGAAGGGCACGAACAGGTACACTGCCGCCACCTGAAGCATCATCACGGGCAGGAACACGTTGGCGAAGTAACTGAGCATCACCTCGCCCAGAATGCGCTCGCAGAAGTAGCGGGGGGCCGAGCCCACCGCCGTGTTCAGGCTGGCGTAGGCCGCCAGCGGCAGGCACTCCCACAGCAGGGCGGGCACGCTGCCGCCGCCGGTGCGGCTCAGATCCGCCCGGCGCAGGGCCAGCGGCACATCCACCAGAGCCACATAGCCCAGGTTCAGCGCCAGCAGCACCGCCAGCGTGAGCACCAGGTCTTTGGTGAGCAGCAGGCCGCCCACCACCGCCCCGGCGGTGAACACCCCGCGCACCCCGAAGCTGATGCCCACAATGTCCATGCGCTCGGCCTTCTGCAGAAAGCCGTGCCACACGTCCGAGGCACTCTCCACCAGGCGGTAGCCGGTGTACAGAAAGATCACCCACCGCTGCCGGGCAGTGTAGGCGTTGACAAAGGCAAAGCCCATGCAGGCCGCCCAGGCCAGCGCCACCGTCACAAACCGGCTGGCAAGATAGGTGCGGTCGGTGTATTTGCCCGCCTCGTCCGACACCTGAAATGTGCGCATACCGTAGCTGGCAAAGCTCAGGCCCACGTTGGCAATGGTCATGGCCGTGGCCAGCAGGCCGTTGGCCGCTGCTCCGGCCAGCGCCGTCACCAGCAGGTTCATGGCCGCCTGGCACACGTAGAACAGCAGGCTGCCCGCCGTGTTGAACACAAGGTTTTTTCTCAGTTGGCTGTTCATTCCCGCTCTCCCTTCACAAAGGGCCGGATGCGCTCCTCCATGCGGCGCGCCTCGGCGCGGGGCACATAGGCCTTTTCCACATAGCCGTAGATGCGCTGGGCAAAGTCCGCCAGGCCCTTATGGAAGAAGAACACCTTTTTCGGCTCCAGCCGGAAGAAGAACAGAATGTGCACCCCCCACAGGGCAAAGAATTTCAGCCAGTTGAAATGGGGGGTAAAGCCCTCGCCCATGGGCTTGTCCCGGGGCGGCTCTTTGTACACCTGCTCCAGCAGGTCGGCCATGCGCAGGTAGGCCGGGCGGGGGCTGGGGTCAAAGTAGCCCTCGATGACCTCCTTCGCAATGGGGAAGGGCGGGTTCTCCTGGGCCATGGCCCGGTCGAACTGTTCATAGTTGGTCACATAGTCGGCCCCGGCGTAGATGACCGGGTCGTACTCGTGCTCAATGGGCACCGGGCGCAGAATGTGGCAGCTCTTGCCCGCCATGTACACCTCGGCGATGGCGGTGCTCATCCAGATGGAGATGGAGTCTGCCGCCACGATCCACTCCTTCACGCTGCCCGCGAAGATCACATGGAAGTTGGGCCGCTTCTTGGCCAGTGCGTCCAGATGGGGGCTGTTCCACTCGCTGGGGTGGCGGCGGTACACCAGCTCCACCTCCGGGTGCTCGCCCAGATACCGGTCGAACCAGCGCAGGGTCTCGTCCATGCTCACCCGGTTGGTGCGGGCAAAGCCGGTAAAGTCGGTGCCCGCCATGCGGCTCAGCTCGGCCACCTCCTGATCGGTCATGCTGGCGTAGCCGAAGCTGGAAATGTACAGGTGCAGCTGCTTGTCCGGGTCCAGCCCGAACTCCCGGCACAGGGCGGCCTTATCTTTGAAGTAGCCGTGGAACTCCGGGCGCAGGAAGTCCATCATCACCGCGCCGGTCACGGGGCAGTTCTTCTCCTCCATGCCGTGGGCTTCCAGCCGGCGGGCGGTTTTCTGGCCCCAGCAGGTCTGCACGCACTTTTTGGCGTTGCCGTTCATGTTGAACCAGTCGCCCTCCTCCTGGGTGTCCGAGAGCATCTGCTCCCAGTGGAGGTTCACGATCCGGTCGCACCGGCCGATGTTGTTGTACACGTGGCTGTTGATGGCCTCGTTGTCGTACATACAGCTGGCCACCAGCACCTTGGGCTTTTTCCAGGTGAAATAGCCCAGCTTCTTGCGGTCCAGCAGCTGGCGGATCTCGGCGGTGTAGCCCCGCCGCTCCAGCTCCAGCTTCAGCAAAAGGTCGCTCTCGTACTCCCGCACGGTGTGCTCGTATAAAATCAGAAAGTCCAGGCCCATGGGGCGCCTCCTTTTCCGGGATGTTTGTAACAGCCGGGCCGCTTACCGCAGCGCGGCAAACAGGGTCTCGGTCCACTGGGGCAGGCCGTAGCGGGTGTCCAGATGGAAGCCGTCGTAGAATTGGGTGTCCTCGTCATAGGCCGGGCGGTCCGTCCACTCATAGTCCAGCAGGGCAAAGCCGTGGGCGTCGGCCGCTTCGCGCAGGGCGGGCAGCACCGTGCCGGTCATTTCCCCGGCAATGCCCAGCGGCTCGCACACCTGGGTGAGCACCGTGTCCGCCATGGGGGGCAGCACCACGGTCAGCTTCACGCCCCGGGCGGCGCATTCGTCCGCCAGGGCATACAGCCGCTCCAGCTGGGCGGTGTTCACAGCCCAGTCCCGGCAGCGGGGCAGAATCGCCTGGGGGTACACCGCCAGGGTGCGGTGCACCGGGTACACGGCGCCGGTGTCCGGATCGGTGTAGTCGGCCGGGTACTGCCAGTCGCCGGTTTCGCCCGCGCCGCCGCTCTGCACACCCTGCAGCCGCTCGGAGAGGGCGGTGAGCATATTCACGTTGTATTCCAGATTGAACAGGTACGCAAAGGGGTTGGCCAGCGTTTTTTCCAGCGTGGCCATCCGGTCGGCGTTGTAGCTTTTGTTCAGGGTGTAAAACGAAAGCCCGTACACCGCTTCCTGAAGGTCCGGGTTTTCCTTCAGCACCCACGCAAGAAGGTCGTTGTTCTCCTTCAGCGAAGCGCCGCCGAAGGCCAGCGTCTGCCAGGTTTTGCCGCTGGCCTGCCCGGCCAGATCCAGATCAAAATGGGCCAGGCGGGAATCGCCGATGATCACGCGGCTGCCCTTTTCCCGCTGGAACGCCTTCAGCCGGCTGATGGAGGATTCACTGTCCGTCACCTTGTGCAGGCCGAAGTAGTTGTTCGGCTCAAAGGCAAGGAACACCGCAAAGTACGCCGCCACCGGGACGAGCAGCAGCGCCAGCTTTTTCAGAATGTTGCGCATGGCTCTTCCTCCTTAAAATCCGCCGTAGGCAAAACTGCCGCCGCCAAAGCCGCCGTTCTGCATCACCAGGCCCGCAAAACAGCACAGGGTCAGCAGATAATACAGCGCCCAGCGCACCCGGGGCTTCTGGGCCTTGAGCACCAGCTCTTCGCCCTTGTTCTTGAACGAGAAGGCCCGCAGCCAGTCCAGCCGAAGGGCCGCCGCGAAGCAGAAGGCCACAAAGGCAAACCAGGCCAGAACCATCCGGTCGTCGGCATAAAAGCCGACCCGCACGGCGGCCCAGCTCTCCGCCGCAAAGCGGGAAAGGCTCAGCCCGCGGCCGTATCCCCGCAGAATGGCAAAGGCCTCGCCCACGCCGTACTGCCCGCCGGCGGGCTGGCCCACGGCGCTGCCCATGGCAAAGAACACCATGCTCAGGTTCCACAGCACAAACACGCCAAGGCGTTTGGCCCACAGCACCCGGGCCGGGGCCTTCTTTTTGGGCTTGCCCAGATGCTTGTGCAGCAGCTCTTCGCCCACCCGGTACAGCGCCTGCAGCAGGCCCCACACCACAAAGGGCAGGGTACTGCCGTGCCAGAAGCCGGACACAAAGAACACGCAGAACACACAGAACAGCGGCGAAAACCGGCTGATCTTCTGACCGATGAGGGGCAGCTTCGAGGCATCGGCCCACACCAGCGGGGTGAACAGATAGTCCTGCAGCCAGGAAGAAAGGCTGATGTGCCAGCGGTTCCAGAAGCCGGAGAAATTGGTGGCAAAGAAGGGCGTTTTGAAGTTTTCGGGAATGTCCAGCCCCAGCAGCAGGGCGCTGGCCCGGGCCATCTCCGAATAACCCGCAAAGTCAAAGTATAAATAGAAGGTGTAGGCCAGCGTAGCCGCCAGCAGGCTCAGCCCGCCGTGGCCGGGAATGTCCCCGAATACCTGGCTGGCGTAGGTGTACAGGGGGTCGGCCACCGCCACCTTGCGGAACAGGCCCAGCGCAAACAGCTGCAGGGCCGTCACCGTGCGGGCCGCGTCAAACCGGTGCTCCTGCCGCAGCTGAGGCAGCAGGGTGCGGGCGCGGCAGATGGGCCCGGCGGTGATTGTGCCGAAAAAGCACAGAAACGCCGTCAGGTTCAGCGGGCTTTCCTCGGCGGGCATATCGCCCCGGCCCACGTCCACCAGATAACTGATGGCCGCAAAGGTGTAAAAGCTCACGCCCAGCGGGAAGGGCAGCTTGTGCAGCACCCCCGGTGCAAACACCGGCACAAAAAAGTTGAAGTACTTGAACACCGCCAGCAGCGCCAGCAGGCAGCACACGCCCACGGCCACCAGCCGGCCCCGCCGGGGCTGCCCGGCCGCCTGAATGGCCCGGCCCAGCGCCCAGCAGAACAGGCTGACGGCCACAAGCAGCCCCATGGGCAGCAGCTGCCAGCCAAGGCCCCAGCTGGCTGCCGCGGGGCGGTTGCACCAGTAAAACCACAGGCTGGCCGCCAGCAGCACGCCGGGCTGGACCTTTTTGGGCGCCTTCAGATAGCACACAGCCGCCAGCGGCAGGAAGGCAACGTAAGAAAGGTTGTGAAAACTCAACGCAAAAGCTCCTTATGGATCATTTCCCTCGGGGAATTGTGCGGCCCAGCCGCAGAAAGACAGACATATTTCGTATATTATACGATGATAAACGGGGAAAGTAAAGGCGGCCGCCCGGCCTTTGGGGGCTGCCGCTTTCCGCCGCGGCTTTTGGCTTCTCCTCGAAAGGGAAGGCGCTGCGCTGCTGCATCGCCGCGGCTTTTGGCTTTGCCTTCGCACCCGCCGCCCAAAGATCCTCTTCCCACCCATGCTATAATAGCGGTAATAGCCAAAACCACCCCAAGGAGGCCGCCATGAAACACACCTGCTCCTTTGCCGTCTGCCTGGCCAGCCTGGCCGGGCTTGCGGTGTTGGCTGCCCTGGGCTTCGGCCTGCTGGCCACACCCCGGCCGCTGCCGCTGCCCGATGCCCCCCGTGCGCTGCTCTTGCGTGCCGCGGCGGCTCAGGCCCCCCAGGATACCATAGCCGCCGCCCGGGCACAAGGCTTTGACACGCTGGCTCTGCCCGGTGAAGCGGCCGGGGCGCTGGGCCGTGACGGGGTGAAGGCGCTGCAGGCGGCGGCTGCCCGGCAGGGCCTTGCCCTGTGCCTTCTGGACGAAACCGGTGCGGACGAAACCGCCGCCCGGCTGGCGCGGCAGCGGGGCGTGCCCCTGCTCACCGCCAAGGCCCGGGGCGAGCAGACCGCCTGGTGCGATCGGGCCGGGCTGCCGGTGCTTTTCTCCGGCGGCGGGGCCGCCCAGCTGGCCGCAGCCGTACAGGTGGAGCAGGCCGGGCTGCTGCTGGCGGACCCGGACAGCGCCGAGGCCGCTCTGGTTCTGGCCTTTCTCTCCGACGGGGCCGCCCCCGCGCTGCCGGGGCTGGAGACGGAGAACCAGCTGACTCTGGCCTACCCCCAGGAGGCCGGCGTGCTGTATGAATCCACCGTCACCCTCTGCGGCACCGCCCGGGCCGGCGCAGAGCCGGTCACGGTGAACGGCCGGGCGGCGTTGCAGGTTGGCCGGGTGTGGGCCATTGCCATGGAGCTGGCCGAAGGGGAGAACGTCTTCACCGTCCGGCAGGGGGACGAGGCGCTCACCCTGCACTGCACCCAGCGCACCCCCCAATTCACCCCGGTCGAGCCGGAGCCGGACGGCTCGGCGCCCGCAGAGCGCGGCCAATGGCTGCGCACCACCGCCGCCCTCACCAGCCTGTTGGAGGACCCGGCGGACCCCTCTTCCATTGCGGCGGGGCTGCCCACCGGGGTGTGTGCTCCGGTGGGCGAGAGCCGCCGCCTGACCAAAAACGGCAAGTACACCTGGGCCTACCGGGTGGACGGGGCCGGATGGGTGCTCTCGACCGACTGCGAACTGCTGGGCTGGCGGGCGGAACCGTCGATTTCCGTCGCGCAGGAGGAATCTGCGACGAATGGCGACGGTTTTTGGCGGTTGCGCAGCAGCGACCCGGACACAACACCCCTGTTTTTCGCCCATGAGACCCCGGAAAATGAACTGGAGATCGTCCTAATAGGAAAACCGTCGGAAACCGTCGCCGACGGCGCGGCCGTGACGGTTTCCGACGGTTTTGTGTCCGTCACCCTGCCCGCACCTGCCGCCGGGCTGTGGGGCTGGGACATTCAGCCCGATGGCAGCGGCGGCCTGACCGTGCACCTGAAGGCCGCGCCGCAGCCGGAGGCGGGCGGGCCGCTGGCCGGGCTGCACATTCTGCTGGACCCCGGCCACGGCGGCACCGACGAGGGGGCTGCCGGCTGCGCCGGGCAGAGTGGCCCTCAGGAAAAGGACCTGAACCTGGCGCTGGCCCTGGCCGCCCGCACCCGGCTGACGCAGCTGGGCGCTCAGGTCACCCTCACCCGGGACGGAGACAGCGCTCTCACCCTGAACCAGCGGCGGGAGATGCTGGCCGCCCAGGCTCCCGACCTGTTTTTGAGCCTGCACCACAACAGCGCCGGCTTTGACCGAGACAGCACCGACGTGGGCGGCGTGGAGTGCTATTACTTCACCGAGCGCTCGGCCCCGCTGGCCCGCGCCCTGCCCCAACAGCTGGGCAGCGGCACCGGCCGCACCCTGCGGGGTGCCCGACAGGACTACTACTACGTCACCCGCACCGACGTTTGCCCCGCCGTGCTGCTGGAGACCGGCTTTCTCACCAGTGCCGTCGAATACGCCGCCTGCGCCGACCCTGAAACCATCTGGACCGAGGCCGGGCTGATCGCCCAGGCCGTGGCCGAGGTATACGGCCGCACCGCGTAAGGCGGCTTCTCCGGGCACACCGATACAAACCCAAACGAAAAGGACGTACCAATATGACGACCCTCATCTGCATTCGCCACGGCCAGAGCGAGATCAACCTGGCCCGTCGGCTCACCGGCCAGCTGGACCCGCCCCTCACCCCCCTTGGGGTGGAGCAGGCCCGCCGCACCGCCGAATTCCTGCGTGACCAGCCCATTACCCGCATCTATTCCAGCGACCTTGTGCGCTGCATGGACACGGCGGCCCCCACGGCGGCCATGCACGGGCTGCCCGTCATTCCCGAACCGGCCTTCCGGGAAATCTTCGCCGGGAAGTGGGAGGGCATGACCTTTGACGCGATCACCGCCGCCTACCCCGAGAGCCACCACATCTGGATGACCGACATGGGCCGCGCCCACCCGGACGGCGGCGAGAGCGTGGCCCAGCTGTACGACCGGGTCACCACCGCCATGGAGCGGATCGTGCGGGAGAATGAGGGCGGCTGCGTGGCCATCTTCACCCACTCCACCCCCATCCGCACCATGGCCTGCCGCTGGAAGGGGCTGCCGGTGGAGCAGATCCGCCGGGTGCCCTGGGCCTCCAACGCCTCGGTCTCCATTGCGGACTGGGACGACGGCCATTACACCGTGCGCCTGTATGGGTACGACAAGCATCAGGGCGCGGGCGTAACCGAATTGCCCAAGAACATCTGAACACAAAAAAGCGCCCGGCCGTGCAGAATGCATGGCCGGGCGCGGCGGTTTTATGCGGTTTTTTCAGGGCGTTGGGGCGCTCAATCCTCGTCGTCCTCTTTCAGGCGGCTCTTGCGCAGTTTGCGCAGGGCCTCGGCCAGGTGGATGTTCATGGCGTCCCGGGCGCGGCTGGGGCTGCGGGCCGCGATGGCCTCGTAGATGTCCCGGTGCGCCAGAATGGTGCTGCGCACCTTCATGGGGGGCTGCAGATGGCTGAACGCCCGGATCGACTCGCTGATCACCGGAATCAGGTTGGGCAGCACCTGGTTCTGGGTACAGCAGGCGATCTGCTTGTGGAACGCAATGTCCTGGGGCGTGGGGTCCTGCCCCAGAGCCACTGCCTCTTCGTAGGCTTCCATGCAGCGGCGCAGCTCCGCAATGTCCTCATCCGTGGCCTTTTCCGCCGCCAGAATGGCGATGGACGGCTCCATCATCTGGCGGATGTCCATCAGTTCTTCGGGCAGGCGGCCCGGATGCGCCACAAAGGCCAGGCCCAGCGGGTCGTCGGGCACGCCCATGCGGCCGGAGACAAACGTGCCGTTGCCCCGGCGGATCTCCAGCACGTTCCGGGCAACCAGCGCCCGAATGGCCTCCCGCAAGGTGTTGCGGCTGGCCCCCAGCAGGGCGCACAGCTCCGGCTCCGGCGGAATTTGCTGGCCGGGCTGCCAGTTTTTATCCAGGATCAGCTGTACGATGGCTTCCTCCGTCCGGGCGGACATGGACAGCTTTTCCTCTTCCTTTTCCAACGTAAACTTCCTCCTTGTTCTTCCGAAACGCCGCACACACAACGCGCCCGGAAGGTACTCCAGTTTCTATTATAGCGGCCCGCCGCGGGCTGTCAAAGGGGGCAGGGCATCGTTTTATTTTTGACAAGGACGCCGCCGAATTTGTATCGGTTTCATCGTTCTTCCCGAAAAAAAGATACCGCGCCGTCCTGTGCCGGGTTCCCGGCAAAGGGCCGTGCGGTTTTGGTTTGCGGTGTGCTTCAGCGCACCCGAAGCTCCCAGAAGGCCACCGCGCTGGCGGCGGCCACGTTCAGCGAATCCACCCCGTGGGACATGGGGATGCACACGGTGTAGTCGCAGCCCGCGATGGTGGTTTTGGCCAGGCCGTCTCCCTCGGTGCCCAGCAGGATGGCCAGCTTTTTTTGAGCGGCCAGCTCCGGGTCGTCAATGCTGCGGGCGTGCTCGTCCAGCGCCATGGCCGCGGTGGCAAAGCCCTGGGCCTTCAGCCGCTCCAGCCCCGGGTGAGGCCACTGGCCCGGCGCATCGCCCAGCCAGGCCCAGGGCACCTGAAACACGGTGCCCATGCTCACCCGCACCGCCCGGCGGCACAGCGGGTCGCAGCAGGAGGGGGTGACCAGCACGCCGTCCATGTGCAGGGCCGCCGCCGAGCGGAAGATGGCCCCCACGTTGGTGGAATCCACGATATTTTCCAGCACCGCCAGCCGCTTTGCCCCGGCACACAGCTGCTCCACCGTGGGCAGCGCCGGGCGGCGCAGGGCGCACAGCACGCCCCGGGTGAGGGTGTAGCCGGTCAGCCCGGCCAGTACCTCCCGGTCGGCGGTGTAGAGGGGTACATCGCCGCAGCGGGTCACGATCTCCTTCGCGCCGCCCTCGATCTGCCGCCGTTCCATCAGCAGCGACAGAGGCTGGCAGCCCGCCTCCAGCGCCCGGGCAATCACCTTGGGGCTTTCGGCAATGAACACGCCCTTTTCCGGCTCCAGCCGGTTGCGCAGCTGGGCCTGGGTCAGGCTGGTGTATACCTCCAGCCCTGGCTGATCCAGGCTGGTGATCTCAATAATTTGTGCCATGCTGGCCTTCTTTCCGCCGCGGGGACGATTTTTCGCCGCGGCATGGTTTCACCCGCCATTGTAGCGGTTTGGGGCGGGGGCGTCAAACTTGCGCGCTCCGCCATAGCGCCGCCGCTGTAATTCGCGCTCCACCTCATCCGGCCCTTCGGGCCACCTTCCCCTCAAGGGGAAGGCTTTTTCTTGCGGCGCGGCCTTGCCGCAAAGGCAAAGCCCCTCTCTCAGCGCCGGGCCGCCTGCGCCAGACGGCAGGCGGCGAGGGCGGTCTCCTTGTCCGAGGCCGAGATCAAAAAGCGGCTGGCGTGGCAGAAGCGCAGGCCCTCCAGGCCGCTGCGCTTGGCCAGCACGGCGGCGGGCTGGCCGCCCCAACCGGCCGGGAAGGGCACCTTGGGGCTTTTGGTGCGCCGGTCGTTCACGCACTGGGCCGCCCAGCCGCCCCGCTGGCTGGGATACACCACAAACTGCGCATCGCTGCGGTACAGCGCGTTTTTCCACGGGGCATAGCAGGGCAGCACCACAATGCCGTCCCGCATATTCTGGTAGGCCTTCTGCACCAGATCGTCGGCGCGGGTCACGGCCCGGGCCTCCTCCAGTCGGTTTTGCAGAATCACCTGCGCAAAGTCCACAGCCTTAAAAAAGCACTCGTCCGGGTCGGTTTTTTCGTCCCAGCGGGGGTTGAAGCTGCCGATGGCGTCGGCCAGGCTGTCCTGCTCGCCGGTGTTGTCGTTCAGGTCCAGCGGCTGAATGAAGTTCTCGTCCAGCAGACGGGCCTGGTTGTCGCCCACCAGGCCTGCGCCCAGCACCCGCCACAGCAGGCCGAACGCCGCGTAGGGCACGCCGTTGGGGCGCACCTCCCGGTCGGCCGAATGATGGTCGAACATACCGTCGCCGATGTCAAACACCAGGCCGTCAAAATTTTCGGGCACCTCAAATCCGCGCTGAATCCGGATGTCCGGGCGGAGAATGCGCAGAAGCGCCGCGCTGAACACATCGTCCGCGTGGAATTTTCCTCCATGGGTAAAGGCTTTCGCCGGAATTTTCATGCTGTTTCCTTCCTTATAAGGGGCGCAGTAATCGTTGACAGGGGGGCAGCCCCCCACCCGGCCGTGCGCCCCACCCGCCGGGTAAAGTTTATTATAGCATAAACGCCCGCCGCAAAGAAGCACACAAAGCAAAAACCGGGCGCAGTGCGTCCGGTTTTCGCGGTTGGGAACGGAGGGGCCGCAGCCCGGCTTCCGGTTTATTCCATGGGCATCACGATGCCGTTGTAGGTGTCCTTGATGTACTGCTTGATGGTGTCGCTCTTCAGGGCTTCCACCAGGGCCAGCACGGCGGGATTGTTCTCATTGCCTTCCTTCACAGCCACGATGTTGCCGTAGGTCTGGGCGGCCACGGAGTCGGCGTCCTCGGTCACCAGCACGGTGTCGCCGATGCCGGCGCCGGAGGCGTAGTTGCCGTTGATAACGGCGAAGTCCAGATCAGGCAGGCTGGCGGGCAGGTTGGCGGCCTCCATGGGCACGATCTCCACGTTGTGGGGGTTCTCCTCAATGTCCAGCTCGGTGGCCTCCAGGCCCACGCCCTCCTTCAGCTTCAGAACGCCCTGGGCCTCCAGCAGCAGCAGCGCGCGGGCGCCGTTGGTGTTGTCGCCGGGGATGCCGATCTTCGCGCCGTCGGGGATGTTGGCCAGGTCGCTGCTCTTGCCCGGGTACAGGCCCATGGGCTCGTAGTGGATCACGCCCACGCTCGCCAGATGGGTGCCGTTCTTGGCGTTGAAGTCCTCCAGGTAGGGCAGATGCTGGAAGTAGTTGGCGTCCAGGCTGCCGTCCTCCACGGCAGTGTTGGGCATCACATAATCGTCAAACTCGGTGATCTGCAGGTCGATGCCCTGCTCGGCCAGAATGGGCTTGACCTGCTCCAGGATCTCGGCGTGCGGGCTGGGGGAAGCGCCCACCTTCAGCACGGTGGTCTCGGCGGAAGCCGCCTCGGAAGAAGCCGCGGAAGAAGCGGTGCTGGAGCCGCAGGCCGCCAGGCTTGCAGCCAGGGCCAGCGCCAGTACGGATGCTACGATCTTTTTCATGTTGTGTCACTCCTCTTTTATAAATGGGTTTGCATGGGGGCCGCAATGAGGCGGCGGTGTTTCTCCGCCGTAAGGTTCCAGCAGCGATTTACGCTTCACCTCATCCGCCTCACGTTCGTTCAATGCTGAGGAATTTTGCCGAAAGGCATTTATTTTCACCCGGCCGGGGCGGGCCGTGCACTGCCCGTGTGCCGGCCGGGGGAAAACACAAAAAACCGGTTCAGCGGTTGCGCTTGTCCGCCTTGCTGGCCAGATGGCCAAACACCGTCTGGATCAGGCACACCACCAGAATCACCAATGCCAGCGAGGCGTACATCACGCTCTGCTGATAGCGCTGGTAGCCGAAGCGGAAGGCAATGTTGCCCAGGCCGCCCGCACCCGTCGCGCCGGTGATGGCCGTGTAGCCGAACACCGTGATGGTGCTGATGGTCAGGCCGCGCAGCAGGCTGGGCACGCTTTCCACCAGCAGCACCCGGGTGATGATCTGCCAGTTGGTTGCGCCCATGCAGCGGGCCGCCTCAATAACGCCGCCGTCCACCTCTTCCAGGCTCTGCTCCACCATGCGGGCCACAAAGGGTGCGGCGGCCACGGTCAGGGGCAGGTTGGCGGCGCTGGCCCCGATGGAGGTGCCCATCACCGCCCGGGTGAAGGGGGTCAGGAACAGCATCAGGATCATAAAGGGGATGCTGCGGAAAATGTTCACCAGCCAGCCGAAGGCCGCGTTGAACTGAGGGGTCTCCATAAAGCCGCCGGGCTTGGTCACGGTGAGCAGTACGCCCAGGGGCAGGCCGATGACGTAGGCAAGCAGGGTAGGCACCAGGGTCATATACAGGCTTTCCAGGGTGCCGTTCAGCAGCAATACGCCGTAGCGCGACAGAAATTCCGACATGGTTCAGCCCTCCTCTTTCTCTTTGATGGCCCCGCCCAGAATAAGCTGACGGGCAATGGCGCTTTGGGGATGGGCAAAGATCTCGGTCACATCGCCCTGCTCCACCACGCGGCTCTCATCGATGACCACCATGCGGTTGCAGATGCTGCGCACCACGCCCAGCTCGTGGGTGATGATCACAATGGTCACGCCCAGTTCGGCGTTGATTTTTTTCAAAAGTGCCAGCACGCTCTGGGTGGTCAGTGCGTCCAGCGCGCTGGTGGGCTCGTCGCACAGCAGCACGCTGGGGTTGGTGGCCAGAGCGCGGGCCAGGGCCACGCGCTGCTTCTGGCCGCCGGAAAGCTGGCTGGGGTAGGCGCCGGCCCGGTCGGCCAGGCCCACGATCTCCAGCAGCTCCGTCACACGGGCCTTGACGGCCGCCGGGTCGTTTTTGGAAAGCCGCAGCGGAAAGGCCACGTTGTCGAACACGGTTTTCTGCATCAGCAGGTTGTAGCCCTGAAACACCACGCCCATGCGGCGGCGGGCGGCCCGCAGGCGTGCGCCGTTCATGCGCACCAGATTCTCGCCGTCCAGCAGAATGTCGCCGCCGGTGGGCTGCTCCAGCAGGCACAGGCAGCGCAGCAGCGTGCTCTTGCCCGCGCCGGACATGCCGATGATGCCGAAGATGTCGCCGTCCTGAATGGTGGCGGTCACATCCCGCAGGGCCACCACCTTGCCGGATTTGTCGTTGAACTCTTTGGTTAAATGCTTGATTTCGATCATAAAAACTCTCTCATTTCTACTGGAGATGGTTGGAACGATGGCCGCTTTTGCGCGCGGGCCTTTTGCGGAGGTTCCGCTTTCGGCCGCGAGGATTCGGCTTTCCCTTGCGGGGAAGGCTTTGGCGGCCGCGCCCGAAAAAACAAAACGCCCCCGGCTGCGATCCTTGCAGCCAGGGGCGAAGATTCTTCGCGGTACCACCCTGTTTTTGCCCGGGGCCGCCTCACGGCGGGGGCCTTGCCGACTGCGGCAGCGGCGCTGCTTACAGCCTGACGCGGTAACGGGCGTACCCGGCGCGGGCTTGGGGCAACCTCCCCTCGCCGGCGCAACTCTAAGACCATGTTCAGCTTCCTGTTCTCCGCCCGTTTCCACCATCGGGGCTCTCTGGTTGAGACAATGCCAAAAGCCTACTCTTCTCTTCCTCGTTTTTGTGTGGTTTTTTGTTTACGTCCATCATTATAGCGTTGCTGCGCCGCTTTGTCAATGGGGCAGGTCTGCCAAATCTTCCCGGCATTTTGCCGCACGGCAGGGCAAAATCCATAAAGCCTTCCGGATTAAAGGGTTTTTGTTCCCCGCGGCGCTTGCCCGCTCACTTGGAAAAGGCCGCCGCCCGCTCCTTCAGGCCCTCATAATAGCGGCAGGTCACCGGCGCATCAATGCCGTGGGCCTGCGCCATGCGCACCGCCTCGCCGCTGAACAGCTCCATCTCGCCCACGCGGCCCGCGTCAAAGTCGCGGCTGAGCGAACTGGTGGAGTCATCGGTGGTGTGGGCCAGCCGGGCCAGATGCCGCTCCACCTGGTCGTCGGGCAGCTTCACGCCCTCGGCGGCGGCAATGCGCACGGTTTCTTCCATCAGGGCCCGGTAGTCGGCGGCCAGTTCGGGCCGGTGCTTCACCGCCCCAATGGGCACGCCCCAGCGGGCGGTGACCACGTTGTAGGCGCAGTTCAGCACATACTTGCTCCAGATGGCGGCCTGCACGTCGGGGGCAAAGCGGCAGTCAATGTCCGCCGCCTTCAGCGCCTCGCACACGGCCTTTGCGTCCGCCTCGCCGGCCCGCTCGCCCTCGCCCAGATAGATGGTGGTGTAGTCGCCGTACTGGGTGATGGAGTAGTCCTCCCCGGCGCTGGACACCACATAGATCACGCTCTGGAGCATCCGTCCCTTGCCCAGCAGCCGGCCCAGCTTGGCGGCGGTGTGCACCCCGTTCATCACGGGCAGAACCAGGGTATCCGGCCCCACAATGGGGGCCAGCTGCGCGGCCGCGGTTTCCAGCTGGGCATACTTCACGCTCACCAGAATCAGGTCCTGCACGCCCAGCTCGGCCGGGTCCTCCGCAACGGCGGCGGGCTGCACGGTGTACTCGCCGTACAGGTCGCTGTGGATGGTCAGGCCCTGCCGGCGCAGATGCTCGCCCCGGCCGCCCCGGGCCACCAGGCTGACGGCATCGCCGTATTGGCGGATGAGCTGGCCCGCCAGCAGGCCGCCCACGCCGCCCACGCCCAGCACGGTAATTTTGCGAATGGGGCGGCTGGCCCCGGTGGTCGAACAGGCATCCATGGTGTGTCTCCTTTTGCTTGCTGTTTTATCCCGTTATGTTGATATCGTTTGTATTTTACAATGCTTGCTGCCATAAGCCGATTGCGGCGGCAGTGCCTTCCCATTCTTCGCGGCAGGCAAAGCCTTCCCCTTGAGGGGAAGGTGCCGGGCAGGGCAGGGCGGATGAGGTGGGGCGTGAATCAATGGCAGAAAAGGAAAAAAGACAAATGGTGCAAAAGAGCGATAACGAATTTGTGAAATCACGGATCGAACTCGATTGCATTGTACCATTTGCCAACACAATCATACCAGATTCCCGAAAAAAAAAACAACCCTTGCGCACAAGAACTTTTCCAAATTTACGGACGATGAACGGATTACGGTTTATCGGCGGGATCGGAACAAGCGGTTGTTTGCGTGCGGAGCGCTTTCCATTGCCCGTGCAGCCTGCATTTGGCCGGACACGCAAAATCCCCCCTGGCCATTCAGCCAGGGGGGATTTTTTCACGTTATCGCGTCAAGCACTCACGCAATTACTTGCGGGGGTTCTTGATGGCAGCCTGAGCGGCAGCCAGACGGGCGATGGGTACACGGAAGGGAGAGCAGGACACATAGTCCAGGCCAACCTTGTGGCAGAACTCCACGCTGGAGGGGTCGCCGCCGTGCTCGCCGCAGATGCCCAGACCCAGATCGGGGCGGGTGGCGCGGCCATCGGTCACGGCCATCTTGATCAGCTTGCCAACGCCGATCTGATCCAGATGCTGGAACGGATCGCTCTCGTAGATCTTGGTGTCGTAGTAGGCATTCAGGAACTTGGCAGCGTCGTCACGGCTGAAGCCGAAGGTCATCTGGGTCAGGTCGTTGGTGCCGAAGCTGAAGAACTCAGCTTCCTTGGCGATCTCACCGGCGGTCAGAGCGGCACGGGGGATCTCGATCATGGTACCAACCTGGTACTTCATAGCCACACCGGCCTCAGCGATCAGCTTGTCAGCGGTAGCCACAACCACGTCCTTGACGTACTTCAGCTCCTTGACCTCGCCGACGAGAGGAATCATGATGTGAGGCGTGATCATCTTGCCGGTCTCGGCGGAAACCTTCAGAGCGGCCTTGATGACGGCGTTGGTCTGCATCTCGGCGATCTCGGGGTAGGTGACAGCCAGACGGCAGCCGCGGTGACCCATCATGGGGTTGAACTCATGCAGGCTCTCCACGATGTTGGTCAGCTCTTCGGCGCTCATGCCCATATCCTGAGCCAGCTCGGCAATGTCCTCAGCCTTGGTGGGCAGGAACTCATGCAGAGGGGGATCCAGGTAACGGACGGTCATGGGACGGTCGCCCATGATCTTGTACATAGCGGTGAAGTCGGCCTCCTGGTAAGGCTCAACCTTGGCCAGGGCCTTCTTGCGGTCCTCCACGGTGCGGGCGCAGATCATCTCACGCACGGCCTTGATGCGGTCGGCGGCGAAGAACATATGCTCGGTGCGGCACAGGCCGATGCCCTCAGCGCCCATGTTCACGGCGTTCTGAGCGTCGGTCGGGTTGTCGGCGTTGGTGAACACCTTCAGCTGGCGGGCAGCGTCAGCCCAGCCCATGAAGCGCTGCAGGTAGGGGTTCTCGGTGGCAGCCACGGTGGCAACCTGCTCGCCGTAGATGTTGCCGGTAGCACCGTCGATGCTGATCCAGTCGCCCTCGGCGAACTTATGGCCGTTGATCTCGAAGGTCTTGGCCTCGTAGTCGATCTTCACATCGTTGTCGTTGCCGCAGCCGGAAACGCAGCACACGCCCATGCCGCGGGCAACCACAGCGGCGTGGCTGGTCATGCCGCCGCGCACGGTCAGGATGCCCTGAGACACCTGCATGCCCACGATGTCCTCGGGGCTGGTCTCCAGACGGACCAGAACCACCTTGGGCATCTTACCGCTCTTGACCATCTCCTCAGCCTCTTCGGCGGTGAAGACGATCTGGCCGCAGGCAGAACCGGGAGAAGCGGCCAGGCCCTTGCCGATGACCTCGGCAGCCTTCAGGGCAGCCGCGTCAAACTGGGGATGCAGCAGGGTATCCAGCTGCTTGGGCTCCACGCGCAGCACAGCCTCGCGCTCGTCGATCATGCCCTCGTCCACCAGGTCGATGGCGATCTTCAGAGCGGCCTGCGCGGTGCGCTTGCCGTTACGGGTCTGCAGCATGAACAGCTTGCCATCCTCGATGGTGAACTCCATGTCCTGCATATCCTTGAAGTACTTCTCCAGACGGGTGGCGATCTCCTGGAACTGATCGTACACCTCGGGCATCTCCTCATGCAGCTTGCTGATGGGAGAAGGAGTACGGATGCCGGCCACGACGTCCTCGCCCTGGGCGTTGATCAGGTACTCGCCCATCAGCTGATGCTCGCCGGTTGCAGGGTTGCGGGTGAAGGCCACGCCGGTGCCGCTGCGCATACCGCTGTTGCCGAAGGCCATCTGCTGCACGTTGACGGCAGTGCCCCACTCGTAGGGGATCTCGTTCATCTTGCGGTAAACGTTGGCGCGGGGGTTGTCCCAGGAACGGAACACGGCCTTAACGGCGCCGATCAGCTGCTCCTTGGGGTCCTGGGGGAACTCAGAACCCTGCTTCTCCAGGTAGATGGCCTTGAACTGCTTGACCAGCTCCTTCAGGTCATCGGCGGTCAGCTCCACGTCCTGCTTCACGCCCTTGGCAGCCTTCATCTCGTCGATCTTCTCCTCGAAGAAGCTCTTGCCCAGCTCCATAACAACGTCGGAGTACATCTGGATGAAACGGCGGTAGCTGTCGTAAGCAAAGCGGGGGTTGCCGGTCTTCTTGGCCAGGCCCTCAACGGCCTCGTCGTTCAGGCCCAGGTTCAGGATGGTATCCATCATGCCGGGCATGGACTGGCGGGCACCGGAGCGCACGGAAACCAGCAGGGGGTTGTTCACATCGCCGAAGGTTTTGCCGGTGATTTTCTCCAGGCCCTTGACGTGCTCGAAGATGTCGGCCTCGATCTCTGCGTTGATCTCGCGGCCATCGGCGTAGTACTGGGTGCAGGCCTCAGTGGTGATGGTGAAGCCCTGAGGAACAGGCATACCGGCGGCAGTCATCTCCGCCAGGCCGGCGCCCTTGCCGCCCAGAATGTTCTTCATGGTGGTCAGGTCGCCATTGAAGGCCTTGCTGCCCTCATCGAAGTAGTAAAGGTACTTTTTGCTCATTGCGTTACCTCCAACAGAAATTAGCATCCCGCAGGGGCCGCAGCCCCCGCCACATCGGGGGTGTGGCCCGATACCTGATTATTATAGCAGAAACATCGGCTCCCTGCTAGAGCTTTTTGTGGATTTTCCATGCATTTGCCGGTGTTTTTCGCCCAAATTCTCTTGCAAAATGCGCAAAATTCGATACAATTATAATGGGTTAGGATTTCATTTGAGGGCTTTGCATCAAACGCACATCCTACCTCCTCATCGCAGCGATCAGGCCGGTGCAGCGCTTGCAGCGGCCCTAAGTTTGTGTCTGAAATGCCGGGCGGCCAGCCGGCGGCCCCGCTGCGGGCACGCTGAGTCGGCGCCGGTTCAATACTGCTTTATAACAGAAAAGGAGTCATCGCCATGTCCATGTCCAGTGTCGAGGCCTTCGCCGCTGCCCAGGCCCAATACGCCCAGACCTTTGAGACGCATTTGGAAAACGGAGTCAACTTCATCTCCCGGGATGTTTACATCGAGCCGGGGGTGGTCATCGCGCCGGGGGCCACCATCCTGCCCGGCACCATTCTGCGGGGCGCCACCGTCATCGAGGCGGGGTGCGTGGTAGGCCCCAACAGCCTGCTGGAGAACACCACCCTGGGCGAGGGCAGCACCTTCAACGCCAGCCAGGCCTATGACAGCCAGCTGGGCCCCCACTCCAAGATCGGCCCCTTCACCCACATCCGGGCGGGTACGGTCACCGGCTACGGCGTGCACCTGGGCGCCTATGTGGAGACCAAGAACTCCACCATGGACGACGGCACCACCGTGAGCCACCTGACCTACATCGGCGACTCCGACGTGGGCAAGGGCTGCAACTTCGGCTGCGGCACCGTCACCAGCAACTACGACGGCCAGGGCAAATACCGCTGCACCATCGGCGACTATGCCTTCATCGGCTGCAACACCAACCTGATCGCCCCCGTGAAGGTGGGCGACGGGGCCTACACCGCCGCGGGCAGCACCATCACCGGCGACGTGCCCGCCGGGGCGCTGGGCATTGCCCGCGAGCGCCAGAGCAACAAGGAGGGCTGGGCCGAACCCCGGCTGGCGGCCTATGTGAAAAAGCAGCAGAAAAAGATGGCCGACGCCAAAGCGGCCGACGAAGCTGCCAACGGGGAGAAGGGCTGAGTTTTTCCCGGCCGGGCCGCTTGTTCCGCTTTTTGAATGCGGGGCTGCCCATTCCGGAAGGCTCCGCCCCAACTTCAGTACACCGGGCTGCCGCCCACCCATTTCCGGGCGACTGCGGCGGCCCGTTTTTTCACCCCGAACACCAATCTACTTCTATGATAAGGCAATAAGGCAAGCCCGCATCCTTCCAAGTACCGCTGCGGCGCTGCCATAAAGTAAAAAGGACGATCAACGCTATGCTGTTTCAGAAAAAGGCCGCCGACGGCGGCGACACCTGGCTCATTGTGGGGCTGGGCAACCCGGAAAAGAAATACGATGGCACCCGCCACAACGTGGGCTTTGAAACCCTGGATCACCTGGCCGAGTGCTGGAACATCCAGCCGGTGAAGGCCAAGTTTCAGGGGCTGTGGGGCCAGGGCACCGTGGATGGCCGCAAGGTGGTGCTGCTCAAGCCTTTGACCTACATGAACCTGTCCGGCCAGAGCGTGGGAGCTGCCGCCCAGTTCTTCAAGATCCCGCCCCAGCGGGTCATCGTTCTGTGCGACGATGTGGATCAGGCGGCCGGGCATATGCGCATCCGGCCCCAGGGCTCGGCCGGCGGCCACAATGGCCTGAAGGACATCATCGCCCATCTGGGCAGTCAGGAGTTCATTCGGGTGCGCATGGGCGTGGGCCGCAAGCCCCGCCCGGACTACGACCTGGCCGACTGGGTGCTGGGCAAGCCCGCCGCCGAGGACCGTAAGGCCATCGACGCCCGCTACCCGGACGCCGAGGCCGCCTGCCGCCTGCTGATGGCCGGCAAGCTGGCCGAGGCGCAGAATAAGTACAACCACTGAGTGGTTCCGATGCCGCGGCGGCAAAGCCTTCCCCTCAAGGGGAAGCCAAAAAACACGGCGGCCCCTCGCCGTTCATCCCACCACGAAAGGAGCATAGACCCATGCCTGTTCTGTCTGATCCCTTTGCCTCCCTGTTCTCCTCCACGGCGGAATTCGCCCGGCTGGAGGAGGGGCTGTCCGGCCCCGGGGTCACGGCGCTGTTCGGCCTGCCGCCCGCCGGGCGCATGGCGCTGGCCGTGCAGCTCAGCCGCCGACTGGGCCGCCCCCTGTGCGTGGTAACCGCCGGTGAGGCCGAGGCCAGCCGTGCCGCGGCCGATCTGCAGGCGCTGGGGCTTTCGGCGGCGGTGTTCCCCGCGCGGGACCTGCTGCTGCGCCCCATTGAGGGCGCGGGCCGGGAATACGAATACCGCCGGCTGGCCGTGCTGGGCGGGCTGGTGGGCAGCCGGGTGGACGCGGTGTGCGTGCCCGCCGAGGGGCTGCTGCAGTTCACCGTACCCAAGGCCGAGTTCTGCGCCAACACCCTCACGCTGAAGCCCGGCATGGAGATTCCCCAAAAGCAGCTGGCCGCCCGGCTGTTCGGCGCGGGCTATGTCCGGCGCGACCGGGTGGAAGGCCCCGGCCAGTTCAGCGTGCGCGGCGGCATTCTGGACCTGTATCCGCCGGACCGGGACGCCCCCGCCCGGCTGGAATTCTGGGGGGACGAGATCGACACCATCCACGCCTTCGACCTGCTCACCCAGCGCCGGGGCGATGCGCTGGAAAAGGTCTACCTCTCTCCGGCCCGGGAGGTGCTGTTCGGCGATGCGGCCGCCACGGCTCAGGCCCTGCGAGACTGGCTGAACGGCTTCAAGGGCAAAAAGAAGGCGGCGCTGGCCGCCGCCATGGCCCCGGAGCTGGAGCAGCTGGACGCCGGGCTTGTGCCTGAAAATCTGGACAAATACCTGCCGGTGCGCTACCCGCACCCCGCCACGCTGCTGGATTATTTTGAGGACCCGCTTCTGATTCTGGAGGCCCCCGGCGACATCGCCGAGGCCCAGCGGGCCACCCGCTTCCGCCGTCAGGAGGAACAGAAGGGCCTGCTGGAGGCCGGGGTTCTGGCCCCCGGGCTGGACGGGTACTATCTGGATCTGGACTGGCTGTATGTGCAGGCCGGGCGCTGCCGCACGTTGGTGGGGGACAACTTTACCCGCAGCCTGCCTGACCTGAAGCTGAAGGCACTGGTGGACGTATCCTGCCACGCGCTGCCCAGCTGGAACGGCGAGGTGCCCGCCCTGTTGGAGGATCTGGAGCCGCTGCTGAAACAGGGCTACTGCGCCGCCGTTCTGGCCGGCACCCAGCGCGCCGCCGACGGCCTGGCCAAGGATCTGGCCAACCGCGGCCTGAAGGCCACCGCCAATCCCCAGGTTCTGCCCAGCCCCGGCACGGTGTGGGTGCTGCCCGGCCATCTCACCAGCGGCGTGCAGTTCCCCTTTGCCCGGCTGGCCCTCATCACCGGGCGGCGGCAGGGCACCAGCGGCGACAAAGCCAAGCAGAAGGCCAAAAAGAACAAGGATGCGCTGGCCAGCTTGTCGGACATTCAGCCCGGCGACTACGTGGTGCACCAGAACCACGGCATCGGCGTATACAAGGGCATTCAGCGGCTGGAGGTGCAGGGCGTTCATAAGGACTACCTGACCATTCAGTACGACAAGGGCGACAGCCTGTTTGTGCCCGTCACCCAGCTGGACCTGCTGAGCCGCTACACCGCCCCCGGCGATGAGGAGAAGGTCAAGCTCTCCCGCCTGGGCAGTGACGTGTGGGTGCGCACCCGCACCCGGGTGAAAAAGGCCACCGAGGCCATCGCCCAGGAGTTGGTGCAGCTGTACGCCCGCCGCCGCCAGGCCCGGGGCTTTGCCTTTCCCGAGGACAACGACTGGCAGCGGGATTTTGAGACCCGCTTTGATTACGACGAGACCGATGACCAGCTCACCGCCGCGGCCGAGATCAAAAAGGATATGGAGCAGCCCTGGCCCATGGACCGGCTGCTGTGCGGCGACGTGGGCGTGGGCAAAACCGAGGTGGCCCTGCGGGCGGCCTTCAAGTGCGTGATGGGCGGCAAGCAGTGCGCCATTCTGGCCCCCACCACTCTGCTGGCCTGGCAGCACTACAACACTGCGCTGGCCCGCATGGAGCCGTTCCAGTTCCGCATCGGCCTGCTCAGCCGGTTCCGCAGCGCCAAGCAGCAGAAGGCCGACCTGGCCGACCTGGCCAAGGGCAGCATGGACGTGATCGTGGGCACCCACCGGCTGCTGAGCAGCGACGTTCACTTTAAGGATCTGGGCCTGGTCATCATCGACGAGGAGCAGCGCTTCGGCGTGAAGCACAAAGAGAAGCTGAAGGAGGCCTTTGTGGGGGTGGATATGCTCACCCTGTCGGCCACCCCCATTCCCCGCACCTTGAATATGGCCATGAGCGGCATCCGGGATATGTCCACCATTGAGGAGCCGCCCACCGAGCGCCAGCCCATCGAGACCTATGTGCTGGAGTACGACGCGGGCATCGTGGGCGAGGCCATCCGCAAGGAGCTGGCCCGGGGCGGGCAGGTGTACTACCTGCACAACCGGGTGGAAAGCCTGGATGCCGCCGCCGCCCGGGTGGCCGCCATGGCCCCCGGGGCCCGGGTGGCCACCGCCCACGGCAAAATGGGGGAGGAGGCCCTCTCCAAGGTCTGGCAGCAGCTGCTGGACGGCGAGATCGACGTGCTGGTATGCACCACCCTCATCGAAACCGGCGTGGACGTGCGCAACTGCAACACCCTGATCATTGAGGACGCCGACCGGATGGGCCTGGCCCAGCTGTACCAGATCCGGGGCCGGGTGGGCCGCTCGGGCCGCAAGGCCTACGCCTACTTCACCTTCCGGCGGGACAAGGTGCTCACCGACCTGGCCGCCAAGCGGCTTTCCGCCATCCGGGAGTTCACCAGCTTCGGCTCGGGCTTCCGCATCGCCATGCGGGATTTGCAGATCCGCGGCGCGGGCAACCTGCTGGGCCAAAGCCAGCACGGCCACATGGAGGCCGTGGGCTACGACCTGTACGTCAAGCTGCTGAATCAGGCCGTGGCCGCCGCCAAGGGCGAGGAGATCGCCCCGGATAAGAGCGACTGCCTCATCGACATCTCGGTGGACGCCTACATTCCCGAGGGGTTCATCCCGGATGCGGCGGGCCGCATCGAGGCCTACAAGCGCATTGCCGCCATCCAGACGCCCGAGGACGCGGGCGACGTGCTGGATGAGCTGATCGACCGGTACGGCGATGTGCCCGACTGCGTGGCCGGCCTGGTGGATGTAAGCCTGGTGCGCGTCACTGCCGCCCGGGCCAAAGTGTACGAGATCGACCAGAAGGGCGACACCCTGCTGCTGTATTCGGACGACCTGAACCCCCTCAAGCTGCAAAGCGTGTTTGAAAAGCTGGGCAAGCGCATCAACCTGAGCGCCACCGCCAAGCCCTGCCTGACGGTGCGGGTGCGCCCCGACGAAAAGCCGCTGGACGTGCTGCGCATGACGCTGGAAGAGCTGGACCCCGGCAAGGCCGGGGCCTGAGCCGCGCCGGGTTTTCCACAAGTTGTGGTAAAAAATGTGGAAAACCCGGCGGCGTTTTCACAAATCCGCCTTATTCCTCTGCTATTCTGTGGGCAGTGATTTCCCATCATCTGCTAGAAGGAGAAAATACCCATGAAAAAACGCATCGCCGCCCTGGCGGCCTGCCTGGCGCTGGCCCTTACCGCCTGCGGCCAGCAAAAAGAAGCCCCCGCCACCGTGGGCACCATCGGCTCCGTGGACATTCCCGGCGGGGTGTACCAGCTGGCCCAGTTCAGCGCCTACGCCGAGGCCGACAGCCTCACCAGCGAGGACAATGTGCTCAAGGCCAAGCTGAATATGGACGGCGAGACCGTCACCGGCAAGGCCTACATTGCCGCCAAAACGCTGGAGGCGCTGGAGCGCTACGCCGCCGTGACCACCCGCTTTGACGAGCTGGGCGGCGCCCTCACCGAGGACGAGCTGACCCAGGCCCAGACCCAGACCGACAACACCTGGGCCAGTTACAGCGACCTGTACGAGAAGAACGGCATCGACCAGGAAAGCCTGCTGGCCTACACCCAGGCCAGCTACAAGGCCAGCGACCTGCTGGAGATGCTGTACGGCGAAACCGGCGCCGAGCCGGTGAGCGACGAACAGCTCACCGCCTTTCTGGCCCAGAACAGCGCCGAGGGCCGGGGCGCGCTGCTGCCCATGGCCGACACCGCCAATGGTTCCTTCCCCGGCAGCGACGACATCGCCCAGATCAAGGCCGCGGCCGAACAGCTGAAAACCGATGTGGAAAACGGCGACACGCTGGAGGCTGCCGCCGCCAAGGCCCTGCCGGGGGTGCTGTCGCTGCTGGGCACCACCTACACCGACGGAATGCTGGGCCAGTACGTGGGCAGCTACACCTTCCTGGCTTCGGATCTGGACTATTACGGCGACACCGTGAAGAGCGCCATTCTGGGCGCTCAGCCCGGCCAGGTGACGGCGGTGGAGATGGGCCTGAGCATGATGGTGTTCCAGGCCGGTGAAAAGCCCACCGCCCAGGGCCTGACCGCCAACGACCGCCGGGCCGCCCTGGCCGAGATGAAGGGGGACGAGCTGGATGAGCAGCTGGCCCAGCTGGGCGCACAGCTGACCCACAGCCTGGACGAGAGCGCCATGAAGTACTACAACCCCAAAAACATTGCCGTAAACTGAGAGGAACCTGCATGAACATCACCGTATACCTGGGGGCCTTCGGCGGCAGTGACCCCGCCTTTGCCGCCGCCGTGGACGAACTTGGCGCCTGGATCGGCAAAAACGGTCACAGCCTGGTTTACGGCGGCTCCGAAACCGGGCTGATGGGCCGCCTGGCCCTGAGCGCCTTGGCCGCCGGGGCCGAAGTGACCGGCGTGGAGCCCCGCTTTTTTGTGGAGCAGGAGGTCCAGTGCGACCAGCTGACCCGCCTGATCGTCACCGAGGATATGCCCCAGCGCAAGGCCAAAATGATCGAGCTTGGGCAGGCGTTCATCGCCATGCCCGGCGGCACCGGCACACTGGAGGAGATCAGCGAGGTGATGTCACTGGTGTCGCTGAAAAAGCTGAACGCCCCCTGCATCCTGTACAATCTGGACGGCTATTACGACAGCCTGAAGGCCCTGCTGAGCCGCATGATCGCCGCCGGGCTTTCCACCCCCGAGCGGCAGAAGGGCATCTACTTTGCCCGCAGCCTGGCCGAGATCGAGGAGATCCTTGCCCGTGATTGACAGCGCGGCGGCAGAGCATCTTCTCCTGCAAACAACAAACGCGCGCGGCAGGGCTTCCTATTTTTAAGGAAGCACCTGCTGCGCGCGTTTTTACTGTGTTTGCCAGAGCCGCCTGCCTTCATCCGCGGGCGCACCCGCCCTCAGGGCACAAAGCTGTCTCCCAGAAAGGCACAGGCCACCGAGATGCACTTGGTCATTTGGTCCGAAGGGCGAATGCGCTTGTCCTCACTGAGGGTCAGCACCGCGCCCACCACATCTCCCGCCGCCAGAATGGGCGCGGCTGCCAGAATGTGCCGGGCCGACTCCTCACAGGGGAACACCGCGTCCTCCGGGTGGCCGTTGTAGGCATAGGGGCTGCGGCTCTCCATCATGCGCTCCAGCGGCAGGCTCACCCGCCGGTCGGCATAATCCCGCCGGCCGGGGCCGGCCGCCGCCAGAATGTGGTCCCGGTCGCAGATGAGGGCGGTGCAGCCCAGGGCTTTGGCCAACGCCTCGGCATACTGGGCCGCCAGGCGGCTCACCTCACCCATGGGGGAATACTTTTTGAACACCACCTCGCCGTCGCCGGTGGTGAAGATCTCCAGCGGGTCACCCTCCCGGATGCGCTGGGTGCGGCGGATCTCCTTCGGGATGACCACCCGCCCGAGGTCGTCAATGCGGCGTACAATGCCGGTTGCTTTCATGCCCGTTCTCTCCTTCGTGTTCAGAGTATATGTAGTGTTTCCCTGAACTTCCAGGTTATGCACGCGGGCCTGCCGCACCGGCCGTGCCCCTTGTTACACCGTGATCTCCACCAGCACACCCTCCGGCCCGGCCACACAGCTTTCGTAGTAGCCGTCGCCGGTGGTGCGCGGGCCGCTGACCACTGCGCAGCCCGCCGCCCTCAGCCGGGCGGTCAGGTCGTCCACCGCCTGTTTGCTGCCCACCGAGAAGGCCAGGTGGGCGTAGCCCGCGGCCGGGGCCTCGGCACCGTCCGCAAGGCCCGGCCGTGTCATAAGCTCCAGCCGCGCACCCCCCTCAAAGGTGAGGAAGTAGGAGCGGAAGTCCGTGGTGCGGTTGTGGTATTCCGCGCCCGCCTGTGCGCCGAACCAGCGGGTGAAGAACTCTTTTGCGGCCTCCAGGTCTCGTACATACAGCGCTGCGTGTTCGATTTTCATGGCGGTTGTCCGGGCAGGGAAGCCCGCCGCTTTTTTCAAAGCGTTTTCTGCGGTTCCGTGCCCATTCTCCTTTCCGGTTTTATTGGTTCCATCATACCCGGTTTGCCCCCGGGCTGCAAGGCCCCGCCGGGGCTGGGCGCCGGTTTGCCCGGAGCACGCGCACCCGTTCTTTTTTGCGCAAACCGCCTCCTGCCGCGGCGGCATTCCGGCGCAGCGCGTCAAAAAGCACCTCGGCACGCGCCTTGTGTTTTTTATGACAAAGGTTCCCAAGTGTCGCGTTATAATTGACATATGCCCTAAACTCGGGTAAACTGAATGAAAACCGCTTGCAGCCCAACAGGAGGGAACGCCCATGCCCCGGCCCGCAAAATGCCGCAGAGTCTGCCATTACCCAAAAACCGCCGCCTTTTCTCCCGCCCCGGTGGCGGAACTTCGTCCCCCGGTGGTTCTGACCGTGGACGAATACGAGGCCATCCGGCTGATCGATGCCGAGGGCTTTTCGCAGGAGCAATGCAGCCAGAGCATGGAGATCGCCCGCACCACGGTGCAGAAAATTTACGAGAGCGCCCGCAAGAAGCTGGCCGCGATGCTGGTGGAGGGCCGCCCGCTGCAAATTGAGGGCGGCGCGTTCCGCCTGTGCGACGGCCGGGGGGCGCCCTGCGGCTGCCCGGGCTGCTACAAGCGGCAGATTGGCGCCCAATACCAAAAGCCGGAAGGAGAACAGGTTATGAGAATCGCAATTCCCTACGAAAACGGTCAGGTGTTCCAGCACTTCGGCCACACCCAGAAGTTTAAGATCTACGACACCGACGGGGAGGCCGTCACCGCCAGCCAGATCGTGGACACCGAGGGCCAGGGCCACGGCGCGCTGGCCGGGCTGCTCAGCGCCCTGCAGGTGGACGTGCTGGTGTGCGGCGGCATCGGCGAGGGGGCCAAGAGCGCCCTGGCGGCCGCGAACATCCGCCTGTACGGCGGCGTGTGCGGCGAAGCCGACACTGCGGCCAGCGCCCTGCTGGCGGGCCTGCTGGAGTACGACCCCGCCGCCCACTGCGCCGGTCACGGCGAGGACGCCCACTGCGGCGGCCACGGTGAGGGTGGCAGCTGCGGCGGCCACGGTGAGGGCGGCAGCTGCGGCGGCCATTGCGGCCGGCACTAACCGCGCCATCACCGAGGCCGGGGTTACCTGCGAGCTGGAGTCCGCGTAAGCGGCCGCGGCCTGCAACAACGCCGATCCAAGTAAAAAATCCCCCGGTGCACCGGGCGTTTCGTTCCATGCCGAAACAGCCCTGCATCGGGGGATCGTTTTTTCTGTTTTGGGCTGTGCGGAACGCTTCAGCCCTGCTTGCGGTAGATGACAAACCGGAACTCGATCTCGGTTTGCAGCACCTCCAGCTTTGCCAGCCGCTCAGCCCCCTCCTTCGGGGTTTTCCAGTAATAGGGCGTCATGGCAAACAGGTCCTGAATGGCCCCGCCCTCCAGCCGGATGGTGCCTTGCACGGCCCGCTCGGCCTCCCGCACAAAACCCGGGTACTCCACCGGGCGGCAGGGGTTTTCGTAGGGGGTGTCGTACAGCACCTGCTTTAAGCCGAACAGGTGCCGGGGGCCGGGCACCGCGTACACCAGTGCCCCGCCGGGGGCCAGCACCCGCAGAAATTCCTCCCGCGCCATGGGGGAGAAGATGTTCAGGAGCACATCCGCCCAGCCGTCGGCCACCGGGGCGGCAAAACTGCCCGCCACGGCAAAGGCCGCCTCGGGCTGGGCCTTGGCGGCCAGCCGCACCGCCGGTTTGGAAAGGTCGTACCCGGCCATCTCCGGGCACAGGCCCGCGGCCGTCAGGGCGGCGGCCGCCTGCCGGCTGTACCAGCCCTCGCCGCAGCCTGCGTCCAGAATGTGCGGGCTGTGGGGGTCCCGGGCGGTTTGGGCCAGGGCCAGGCAAAGCTCGCCCAGCGCCGTACCAAAGGGGCCATAGTGCCCCGCCTGCAAAAAGCGGCGGCGGGCGGCCACCATCTCTTTGCTGTCGCCGGGGTCTTTGGCGCGGCGGGCATTCACGGGCAGCAGGTTCACATAGCCCTCCGCCGCTTGGTCAAAGCTGTGGCCGGCGGGGCAGCGCAGGCTGCGCCCCACCGCCAGCAGCGGCCCCTTGCACAGCGGGCAGCGAAAGGCCGAAAACGCCCGGCTCATTCCTCGCCGTCCCCTTCAATGGGGGCGGTGACGCCGCCGTGGCTTTGAATGTACTCTTCAAAGCTGGCGAACTTCTGGGCGGGCGGGCGGCGGCTGATCAGCAGCAGTCCCGGATCTTCCTCGGCCTTTTTGCCCCGACTGCGGGCCGGGCGCTGGGCCGGCTGAGGCCGCTCGGCCTTGGGGGGCTGGGCGGCGGCGCGCTGGGCGCGGGGCGCGGTCTCCCGCTCCGGCCGCTGGGGGGCCTGCTGGCCCTTCTGGGCGTTCTGCTTGGCCGGGCGCTGAGGCTGGGCCTTCTTTTGCTGCTGGGGCTGGGTGGGCTTTTGCTGCCGCTGGGGCTGCTGGCCCCGCTTTTGCTGAGGCTGGGCTGCCTTTTGGCCCTTTGCAGCCTGCTGGGGGGCCTGATTCTGGCCCTGCTGGGCGGGCTGCTGGGCAGCCGCAGCGGCCCGATGGCGGCGGCGGCGGCGCTTGGCACTGGCCGAAAGGGCCTCGCCCTGGGCGGGCTGGCCCTGGTTTGCCTTGCCCTGGGCGGGCTGAGGCTGAGACGGTTTCTTCTCTTCCACGATGGGTTCCTCGTTTCTTTGGGTCTGGGCGGCAGGGGCCTGCGGCCGCAGCCGGGCCCCGCGGGGGGGCCGGGGGGCCGGGGGCGGGGCAGGCTCGTTTGCCGCCGCAATGAAGGGGTGATCGGTCACCCGGGTGAGTTTTTTTCGGATGAGCTTTTCGATGCCCGCCAGATACTCCTGCTCTTCGGGGCAGCAGAAGCTGATGGCCACGCCGCTTTTGCCCGCCCGGGCCGTGCGGCCGATGCGGTGCACGTAGGTTTCGGGCACCTCGGGCAGGTCAAAGTTGATGACGTGGCTCAGCTCATTGATGTCAATGCCGCGGGCCGCAATGTCGGTGGCCACCAGCACCCGGGTGCTGCCGTTCTTAAAGCCCTCCAGCGCGGCAACCCGGGCCGACTGGCTCTTGTTGCCGTGAATGGCGGCGGCGCTCACCCCGGCGCGGGTCAGGTCTTTGGCAATGCGGTCGGCCCCATGCTTGGTGCGGCTGAACACCAGCGCCCCGGGCACACCGCCCTCGTTGAGCAGCCAGACCAGCAGGCGGCGCTTGTCCGCCTTGCACACGGGGTACAGGGTCTGCTCAATGCGGTCCACGGTGCTGGAGGGCGGGTCCACCTTGACGGTGACGGGCCGGTGCAGGAAGCTGTCGGCCAGCTGCTCGATCTCCTTGGGCATGGTGGCGCTGAACATCAGGTTCTGGCGCTGGGCGGGCAGTTTGGCCATCACCCGCTTCACGTCATGCACAAAGCCCATGTCCAGCATCCGGTCGGCCTCGTCCAGCACGAAGATCTCCACGCCGGACAGATCCGCCAGCCCCTGACCAATCAGGTCGTTCAGGCGGCCGGGGCAGGCGATGAGCACGTCCACCCCTTTGGCCATGGCTGCGGCCTGGGGGCCTTGGCCCACGCCGCCGAACACCACGGTGTGGCGGATGGAGGTGTACTTGCCCAACTGGGCGAAGCTCTCGCCGATCTGCAAAGCCAGCTCCCGGGTGGGGGTAAGCACCAGCGCCCGCACCTGGCTGCGGGCCGGGCGGCGGGCCGCCAGCAGCTGCAGCATGGGCAGGGCAAAGGCGGCGGTTTTGCCGGTTCCGGTCTGGGCGCAGCCCAGCAGGTCCCGGCCCTCCAGCACCGGCGGAATGGCCTTGGCCTGAATGGGCGAAGGCTGGGTGTAGCCCTGCTCTTCCACGGCGCGCAGAAGGGGGCGGGTAAGGGAAAGTTCACTGAAATTCATAGATGATGCTGCTCATTCCTGCGGGGAATGCCCCGCTGTGTAGTGGGTATTCCTCCGCCGGGCTGGGCGGAGCATATACAGTTTTATTATAGCACGATTTACAGCAGGATGCAAAACCGCCTTTGGGCCTTTCGAGGGGCTGCTTTTCCGCAAAACAAAGCCCCCTCGGTGAGGGGGCCGGGCCGCCGGCTTTGCCTGCGGGCAGCTTCTCACAAGGGGGCTTTGCAGTGTGTCGGATCGTGTTTTTGGGGTCAGCCCTGAATCTCCCGGGCTTCCAGATAATAGCGCTTTTCCTCGGCATGGCCCATGCTGAAGGTCTTGCGGGGCAGCACGCCGCCCAGCACAACGCCCTTCAGGATGTCGGCCTTGTCAAACGGGGGCAGGATGAGGCCCACGGCCCCCTCGGCCACCATGCGGCGGGCGGTGTCGTCGCCGTGGATGTAGTCCACCCGGCTGCCGGGGCAGTTGGCCAGCACCTGCTGCACAAAGTTTTCGGCGGTGCCCACGGCCAGCGGCTCGGTGGGGGTGTCAAAGCTGACGGCGGTTTCCCGGCCGTCCGGCGTGGCCAGGGTGAAGCTCTGGCGGCCCTTCGGCGCCTCGCCCAGGTGCAGGCCCAGATGGCGCTCCTCGCCGTAGGCGTGCAGCTGGCGCAGCACCTCGTCGGCGCTCACATCAAACAGCACCCGGGGAATGGACTCGATCTGGATGGAATCGCTGTACAGGTTGCACACCTCGGCCAGGCACCAGCGGGCGGGATGGGTCTCCCGCTGCTCGGGGGGCAGGGTGGACTTCAGCTCCTCCCAATAGGCCTTGGCGGTGGCCAGGCTGTGGTTGCCGTCGCCCACGGCCAGGGTGATGGGCGGCTGGCCTGCGGCGGCGGGGAATTCCCGATCGAAGGCCTCCTGACTGCCCAGGGCCTCGATGGCGTCGGACAATGCGCCGCACAGGTCCTCGTCCTCCACGGCCCAGCCCCGGATGGAGCCGCCGCCCAGCATCAGCTCACCGTTGTACAGCGGGCGCAGCCGGTCCTTCTTTGCGGCCAGGCCGCCCAGAATGTGGTCGTCCCGGTCGTTGATGAGCATCATCACATGGGGCAGCTCCAGGCTGGCGCCGCGGCGCACCGCCAGCCGGGGGGGAATGCGCTCCACCACCGTGTTCTCGGTGGGACGCACCGCCGGGCTGCTGCCGGGGGTGTAGCTGTACTGCTCCAGATCCACCGCGCCCACCAGGCCGGGGCGCACCGGGCCGCAGCCGGTGTCCCGCTCCACATACACAAAGCCTTTCACAGCGCGGTTCAGCACCGTACCCCGGTATTCCTTCATGTTGGCCTGGATGGCCGCGATGCGCTCGGCCTCGCCGGGCTTGCCCAGATACACCTCGGGCAGCACCAGATGCAGGGCGCTGGGCTTGCCCTCCGCCAGGGCCTCAGCCTTCTGCCAGTATTCGGGCTGGCTGGTAAACTGGTCGCAGGCCAGGCAGGCCCACTGACTCAGGGGAATGTTCTCGTCAGGCAGCAGAATGTTGGCAGGTACAAAGCAATTTGGCATGGAAAATTCCTCCTTTTTTCGTTCCGGAGCCTTCCGGAATAAAAGCAGACAGGGCAGCGCCCGGCGCGGGTGTGCGCGGGCGCTGCCCTGCTGATTTCGTTATTGTTCCGCAGGCTGGGCGGTGTCGCCGGTGCGCAGCACCACCGCGGCGCTGCCCAGGGCGGCCCGGGCCGCATCCAGCTGGGCCTGGGTGTCCTCCGTGGTTTCGGCGGGCATCTCCAGCATCACCTGGGCAGGGGCCAGCGCGCTCAGGGGGCCGCCCAGCATGGCCGGGCTTTCCTGGGCGGCGGTGTCCAGCGCCACGCTCAGCCACAGGCGGCCCTCACCGGCCTTTTCGGTAAAGGCGGCCAGGTCGTTCTTCAGCTGGTCGCCGGCCGAAACGCCATTGGTGTTGCCGTAATCGCAGTACGAGGTGGCGTGGGTGGGCAGCTGCAGGCCGCTGAGCACCACCTGCTCAAAGCCCAGGCTGCGGGCCTCCTCGATCAGGCCGGAGATGTAGTCCACGGCCGAGGCGGCGTAGGGGTTCAGCCAGGGCTTGCCGCCCGCGTTGGCGGCGGCGTCCAGCCACAGGTAATCGCTCTGGGGGTTCTCCGCATCCCGGTAATGGATGGCCATGGTGCGGTCCGCCCGGGCGGCAATGGGGTCCTGGAAGGCGCAGATGGCGGCCACGGGGGTCAGGCCCGCGTCCTTCAGGGCGCTCACCACCGCGGAAGCGTCCACCGTGTTGGCGGCCAGGCTCTGGGCCGCAGCGGGCAGGGCCGAGTTGTAATACACATAGCCCTGACTGTCCTTCAGGGTGACGGCCACATACTGCACACCCTGAGCGGCAAGGCTCTGGGCGGTGGCGGCGGCCTGCTCGGCGCTGGTCAGGCTGGACAGGCTGGCAAAGGCCCACTTGCCGCTGGCTGCGGCCGGAACCGCCGTAGGCTCCGGCGTGGCGGCCGGCTCTTCCGTGGGCGCAGCAACGCCCGGCTGGCCTTCCTCACCGGAGGACGACACCGGCTCGCTGGAGGAAGCGGTGCCGTTTTTCATGCCGTACCAGGCGCTGGTGCCCGCGTTGATGACCGCCGGGCCGATGACCCAGCCCAGCAGGAACAGCAGCAGCCCCGCCGCCGCCAGCAGGCCCACGCGCCGCACCCAAAAGCCGGCGGTGTGGCCGAAGGCCGTGCGGTAGCGGTGAACTTTCCCATAACTCTTTTTCATCGCAGCATTCCTCACTTTGTGCCGGTGTGCAAAGCCGGCAGACAACGTTTTCACACAGGCGGGCCGCAGCGGCCCGTCAGATCAACAGGGTATGGCCGGTAAAGCCGTAGATGGCCAGCGCCAGCATTCCCAGATACAGCAGGGTAATGGGCAGGCCGCGGAAGCTCATGGGAATGCGCCGGTTGCGCAGACGGCGCTGGCCTTCCGCCACCAGCACCACCGCCAGATAGTAGCCCAGGCCGCTGCCCAGGGCAAAGCCGATGGCCTGCGGCAGGGTGAGCGACTGGGTGGTCACGATGAGCATGGTGCCCAGCACGCAGCTGTTGAACGAGGCGGTTACCAGCAGTGCGCCCATCTCCTTATGGGCATCGTCGCTCTGCTTTTTGCCCAACGCCAGCCAGTACACCAGCCACACCAGCCCGCAGGCCGCCGCGGTGATGAGCAGAAACACCAGTGGGCGCACGGCGCTTCGGTAGGCAAAGGGGGTGAGCAGCTGGTTTGTGCCCCAGCACAGGGGCACGGCCACCACCTGCACCACCGTAAGCAGCAGGCAGAACGCCCCGTTGCCGGTGGCGCCGTCGTCCACCAAACGTACCAGATGGGAAACGCCCAGCGCCCGGCTGAGCACCGCATTCTGGGCAAAGGCCGCCAGAACGGCGTACAAAACAAATTCCGCCAATGCTTTGAGGATCACACTCATTTGTTTCGCTCCACCTCCTGGTAAATGTTGCGCTTAAAGGCGCGCACCCGGCCGCGCCAGGCGGCGCACACCGCGCCCAGCAGCATAAAGCCGCCGGCCGGCTGGGCCGCCAGCGGGAACAGCTGCACGTCCAGCAGCTGCACCCCCATCAGGCTGCCCTGGGCCAGCAGTTCGCGGGCAAGGCCCACGCCCAACAGCACCACCAGATAGCCCACCGTGGTGTACAGGCCCCGGCGCAGCGCCCGGGCCGGGCCTTCCGGCACGGCGGCCCGGTAGCGGCGGATGATCAGCGGTTCAAACACCAGCAGGGGCAGGTAAACGCCCACCTGCTGCAGGGCGCTGGGGCCCCACAGGTGCCGAACCAGAAAATACGCGGCAATGTAGCACAGCGCCGCCGGCAGGGCATAGCACAGCACCGCAAACCGGTCGTACTGCTCGCCCAGGGCCTTGCGCAGCACCGCGCCCGCCACCCGGGTGGGGGTAAGCATTACGGCCACGGCCACGGCCAGCACCAGCGCGGTGTAGCCGCTGGTGGCCGCCACCACCATGGGGGCCAGGCCAACCCCCTGCATGATGACCGGGTTGTTGAGCCATAGCCGGTCATTTTTGGAGAGTTCGGTCATATTTTCGGCCCAGTAGCGCGCTTTTTCAATGGTCATTGGTTCAGCGCCTCCTTTCGGTCCAGCCAGCGCAGATGCAGCCGGTCAAACGCGGAGGCAAAGCTGCCCACCAGAATCATGGCGAAGCACACGCCCGTTTCGTAGCTGCCGTAATAGCGGTACAGCATGGACATCACGCCCAGCGTCAGGCCGAAGGCCACCCGCGCCGCCCGATGGCGGGGCAGAATGGCCGGGTCGCTCAGCATGAAAATGCCGGCGTACAGAATGGTGCCGCTGCACAGCTCGTACCCCACCGAGGCCAGCCGAACCGGGGCCTCCACCCAAGGCAGGGCCAGGCCCACCCGGCCCATGCGGGGGAACAGCCAGGCAATGGCAAAGCAGACCGCCAGGAAGGGCAGGGCGGCGTCCCACTGAATGCGGCGGCGCACCGCCAGCAGCAGGGCACAAGCCACCAGAATGACCACCGCCGTGGCCCCCATGGGGCCGGCGTAGTTGCCCAGCATCAGGTTCAGGGTGTCAATGCGGGGGGTGCCGCCGTTTTTCAGGGTGTAGGAGGCCGACTGCACCAGCCCGGCGCTGCCGGCGTTGACCACCGGCAGCCAGGTGCCCGGCTGGGGGAAGCTGAACACCTGCTCCGGCCAGGAGACCGCGGCCACGGCATAGCCCACCGCCGTGGGGTGGAAGGGGTAGCAGCCCAGGCCGCCGAAGGCCTCTTTGCCCACCAGAACCGCCACGGCCACCGACACGATGACCACATAATAGCTCACGCTGGCGGGCAGAAGCAGCACCAGCACGGCCCCGAACGACTCGTTGGAGAACTCCAGCGGGTCAAAGGGGCGGTGGCGCAGAAGGGCCACCAGCTGGTCGCACAGATTGGCAGTGACCACCGCCGCCAGCCACAAAAGTGCCGGCCGCGGCCCGTACAGAAACACCGCCATCGCCAAAAGCGGCAGGGTGGCCACCAGAAGATCCTGGTAAACCATCAGGCTGCCATGGCGGGAAACAACTTGTTTTTCACTCATGGATACGCTCCTATGGGCCTGCCGCACAGGCCCGGATTTTTGCTGCTGCATCGCAGCTTACAGGGCCTTCAGCCCCGCCACGGCGGCGGCAGGGTCGGCCGCGCCGAACACCGCGCTGCCGGCCACCAGCACATCCGCGCCGGCCTCCACGCAGGCGGGGCCGGTCACGGCATCCACGCCGCCGTCCACTTCCACCAGGCAGGAAAGGCCGCGCCGGTCGATCTCCTCCCGCAGGGCGTGGATCTTATCCAGCGCCATGGGCATGAACTTCTGCCCGCCGAAGCCCGGCTCCACGCTCATCACCAGAGCCAGATCCAGCTGGTCCAGATAGGGGAACAGCTCCTGCACCGAGGTGTGGGGCTTGACCGAAAGGCCGGTCTTGCAGCCCAGCGCCTTGATGCGGGCCAGGGTGGCGGCGGTGTCGCAGCCGCACTCCAGATGGAAGGTGATGAGGCTGGCCCCGGCCTTTGCGAAGGGCTCCGCATAGGTGAGGGGATCGTCGATCATCAGATGCACGTCATAAAATGCATCGGGCAGAGCCTTGTGCAGGCTTTTCAGCACCGGCACGCCAAAGGAAATGTTGGGCACAAAGTGTCCGTCCATCACGTCGTAATGAAGCATCTGTGCGCCGGCATCCAGCACGGCGCGGCAGTCGCTGCCCAGGTGGGCGAAATCCGCCGAGAGGATCGACGGGCTGACCATAGCCATAAACGGCCTCCTTATCTTCGGCCCCGCAGCAAAGCCGCCGGGGCAGGGTTTTTTCTTATCTGCTTGGCTCGCCCGCACCGGCCGCAGCCGGGGCGCATTTTCGGGGCGGGAACTTCGGCCAACAGCTGGTTTCATTGTATCGTATCAGGCCTTCAAATGCAAACCGCCGGCAAATTTTGTGGGGATTTTTCACAGATATTCCCCGTTTTTGCTGGGCAACCTGCTCATTTGCGGCCTTTTTTCGCGCTCTCTGCGGGCAGGGTGAAGCTGAAGCGGCACCATTCGCCCTCCTGGCTTTCCACCCAGATCTTTCCGCCGGAAAGATTCACCAGCACCTTGCAGATGTGCAGCCCCAGGCCGCTGCCCCGGGTGTTCAGGCCCCGGCTGCGGTCCTCTTTGAAAAAGCGGTCAAACACAAAGGGCAGGGCCTCGGGGGCAATGCCCGGGCCGGTGTTCCAGATGCTCACGGTCACCTGGCCGCCGCTTCGGGTCACGCCGAAGCGGATGATGCCCTCCTCGGGGGTGAACTTGATGGCATTGTCCAGCAGGTTGTACACCACCTGATGCACCAGATCCGGGTCGGCATACACCATGGTGCGCTCGGGCACCAGGCCCTGAATCTGAATCCTGCCGCTCTCAATGCGCTGCTCGGCGGCCAGAGCCGCGCCGGTGATGCTCTCCCACACGTCGTAGCTGCGGGCGTTCACCTGATATTCGCCCGCCTCCAGCTTGGAGATGTCCAGCATATTCTGGATGAGCCGGGTCAGGCGGCCCACCTCCTGGCTGACCACGCCCAGATAGTGGTTGTACAGCTCCGGGGGAATGGTGCCGTCCAGCATACCGTCCACAAAGCCCTTCACGCTGGTCATGGGGGTGCGCAGCTCGTGGGCGATGTTGCCCATAAAGTTGGAGCGGGAGGAGTCAATGGCTTCCAGATTGGCGGCCATGTTGTTGAAGGTCACGGCCAGCTGGGCTACCTCGTCCTCGCCCTCCACCGGAACACGGGTGGAGAAATCTCCTGCGCCGAACTTGCGGGCCGCCTCGGCGATGCGCCGCAGCGGCAGGGTGAGCCGGGTGGTAAACACCACGCTGAGCAGGCTGGAAATCAGCAGCATCAGCCCCGCCGAGAGGATGAAGGTGCTGAACATATCCGCCACATAGCCGTTCAGCGCCGAAGCGTAGGAGGACGCAAACGCATACCCCCGCACCTGGCCGGAGGCATCGGTGAGGGCGCAGCCCGCGATGTACTGGCCCTTGTCGTACACACCGTCCAGCGTGCCGGAGACGAACATCGCGTTCTGCCCGCCCGCCATCTGGTCCAGCACGGTTCGGGGAATCTGCGCGCCCAGCGCCCGGTCAAACCCAGCCGCCAGAATCACATTGCCCTGATCATCGGCCAGCAGAAGGCTGGAGTCGCTGGTTTCGCTGACGATGCTGAGGGCCCGCTGCATCCGTTCCCGATCCTCTTCGCTGAGCTGCGGCAGATCCTCATCCGGCTGCAGCAGGCTGACCTGCTTTGCCGCCACCTGCACCACGCCGCTGAGGGCGCTTTTCCGCTCGCTCACAAAATAGCTTATGGCGAGGTACATCTGCACAAAGCCCATCACAGTAATGCCCGCCACCAGCAGGATGGCCGTGGTGGTGAAGTACATATTGCTGATGGTCTTGCGCATATGCCGGTTCAATCTGTCACCTCAAACATATAGCCCACGCTCCACACGGTTTTCAGGCGCCACTTGTCCGACGCGCCCTCAAGCTTTTCCCGCAGGCGCTTGATGTGCACGTCAATGGTGCGGGAGTCGCCGTAGTACTCGAAGCCCCACACCTCATCCAGCAGCTGGTCGCGGGTGAACACCCGGTTGGGGTGGGAAGCCAGGAAGTTCAGCAGCTCCAGCTCCTTGGGCGGAGCGTCCACCACCTTGCCCTTTACCTTCAGCTCGTAGCGGGACATATCCACGCTCAGGTTGTCGTAGCTGATCACGCCGGTGTGGGCCTCCTCGGCGGTGGTGCAGCGGCGCAGCACCGCCTTGATGCGGGCCACCACTTCCTTGCTGTCAAAGGGCTTCACCACATAATCGTCGGCGCCCAATTCCAGCCCAAGCACCTTGTCAAAGGTTTCGCCCTTGGCCGTCAGCATGATCACCGGGGTCTGGCCCTGGGCGCGGATGCGGCGGCATACCTCCCAGCCGTCCATCTTGGGCATCATCACGTCCAGCAGCACCAGGTCGGGCTTATTCTGGGTGTAGGCGGCCAGGGCGGCCTCGCCGTCGTGGGCCTGAAAGGTCTGGTAGCCCTCCTTTTCCAGATAAAGCCGCAGCAGGTCGCAGATGTTCTTGTCGTCGTCCACGATCAGAATTTTTTCATTCGCCATTGCTCGTCATCCTCCCAAATGCGCCCGGGGGCGCGGGTTTGTGTTGAACGCATCGGTTTGCCCCGCCCGGGCGCGGGGGTACAGAGACCGATTTTACACTTTACACTATGTAGTATCAGTATAATATAAAAATATGTCCAAATAAAGAAGGCGCACCGATTTTTCGGTGCGCCGCGCGAAAAAGGATGTGGCGCAGGGTGGCCCGCCTCACGGATTTTTCAGCACAAAGCAGGGCAGGGGGGCCGTCTCGGCCCAGTTGGCAAAGCGGGCCTCCAGCACCGTATACCGGGTCAGGGGCAGGCGCTCCAGCCAGGCCAGCACCGCCTTTTTTTCGCCGTCTCCGTTGGGGCCGCCGCTGTACAGGCAGGCCGCCAGCAGCCCGCCGGGGCGCAGGGCCGCCAGCGCCGCCTCCAGCGCGGGCAGGCTGGTGGCCGGGGTGCTGAACCGGTGATGGTCCGCCCCGGGCAGGTAGCCGAAGTTGAACACCGCCGCGTCAATGCCGCCCTCCGGCAGGTAGGCGGCCAGATCGGCGTGGTCGGCCTGCACCGCGCGGCCGATCGTCCCAAGCCCGGCGGCGGCCAGGCGGGCGTTGGTGTTCGCCACGGCCCGGGCCTGAATGTCCAGCCCAAGCACCCAGCCCTCCGGCCCGGCCAGCCGGCAGAGAAACTCCGTATCGCCGCCGTTGCCGCAGGTGGCGTCGAGGAATTTTCCGCCCGGGTGCAGGTGGGCCGCCAGAAAACGATGGGTCAGCTCCACCGCCGTGAGGGGCGGGGTGCGCCGCCGCACCAAAGCTCCCTCCGCGGCGGAAAAGCCAAAGCGGGCGGCAAAGGCCCCGGCCCCCTCGTCCGCCGGCAGGGCCGCCGTGTACAGACTGGCCCGGCCCTTTTCAAAGCCGCCGGTGCGGTGCAGCGCCTGCCGAAGCAGGTAGCTGCCGTACCCGCGCCGCCGCCAGGCCGGATCGATTTCCAGCCGCTCGATCCGTACCCCCTCCGCCTGCGGGCACAGCAGGCAGCTGCCCACCGGCTGTTTTTCTTTATATAAAGTAAGCAGCGTTCCGCCGGGGGCCGGGGTTTCAACAATGTTCATGGGCAGTTCCTTTCCGCGTGGGCTTGTGGTATACTGGGCACTAGACGCCTTTCTCCCCATAGCCTACCCCCCGCCCGGCGCAAAGTCAAGGCGCAGCAAGCAGAGCCTTCCCCTCGAGGGGAAGCCAAAATGCCGCGGCGGGCAAATTGTGAAATTCACAGTTCTTTCACCGCTGAAAGAACCCTTTTTCACAATTTCCCGGTAAACTACAATCAGCAAAGGAAAACAGGGGCCTGGCCCCCCGGGTGAACGGCAAGCGTCCGCCCCCTTTACGAAAGGATGGTAACAATGGACAATCAGTGGGAATATGATTACTCCAATCTCTATAACGGCAATAATGGCAATGCTGGTGCCAACGGCAGCAACGGCAGCAACGGCAGCAACGGCAGCAACGGCAATGCCGGTGCCCAGCGCCCCGGCGATACTTCCACCTACTCCACCGATGCTTCCTGCGGCTACACCCCCCAGGGTTCGGCGAGCGCAGGCGGCCCGGCTGACGGCCAGCCCCCGCGCCCCAAAAAGCCGGTAAACGGCAAAAAGATCCTCACCGGGGTGCTGTGCCTGGTGCTGGCCGGGGCCGTGGGCTTCGGCGGCGGCTACCTGGGCGCTATCACGGCCGGCGGTGGCAGCCGGGTGGTGTACCAGACCGTGCAGCGGGATGCTTCTTCCGGTGACACCACCGGCAGCGCGGCCTCGACCCTGAGCCTGACCGACGTTTCCAGCATTGTGTCGCCCAGCGTGGTGGCCATCACCACCGAGGTGATGACCAGTTCCAACACTTGGTTCGGCGGCCAGTATGTGGAGAGCGGTGCCGGCAGCGGCGTAATCATGAGCGAGGACGGCTACATCATCACCAACAACCATGTGGTGAGCGGCGCCTCCAACGTGACCGTGACCCTGCAGGACGGCAGCACCCATGCAGCCACCGTGGTGGGCGCCGACAGCCAGAGCGACATCGCCGTGGTGAAGATCGACGCCACCGGCCTGACCCCCGCCGTGATGGGCGACAGCGATAAGCTGGCCGTGGGCGAAACCGTGCTGGCCGTGGGCAACCCCCTGGGCGAGCTGAGCGGCACCGTGACCAACGGCATCGTCAGCGCCCTGAACCGGGAAGTGACCGTGAACAACCAGAAGATGACCCTGATCCAGACCAACGCCTCCATCAGCCCGGGCAACTCCGGCGGCGGCCTGTTCAACGCAGAGGGTGACCTGATCGGCATTGTGAACGCCAAGTCCGTTTCCGACAACGCTGAGGGTCTGGGCTTCGCCATCCCCGTGAACACCGCCATTCAGGTGGCCACCGATCTGATTCAGAACGGCTACGTCTCCGGCCGGCCCGTGATGGGCGTGACCGTGGTTACCATCTCCGATGCGCAGACCGCCGCCCAGTACGGCGTTTCCAGCTACGGCGTATATGTGGCCGAGGTGACCGAGAACGGCCCCGCCGCCCAGGCCGGTGTGCAGAAGGGTGACCGCATTGTGAGCGTGGACGACACCCTCATCGAGTCCAACAACGACCTGACCGACCTGATCTCCAGCCACGCGGTGGGCGACACCCTGAACGTGCAGCTGAGCCGTGACCGCCAGCTGATGAACGTTCAGGTCACCCTCGGCGAGCGCACCGAAGGCTGATCGGCCTTTTCCCAGGAACTTCCGCACCCGCAGGCCCCAACCGGCCTGCGGGTGCTTTTTTGTGCCCGGCAACTGCGTTCGTCGGCGCTTTCCTCCGCGAAAAATGCTGTGTTGCGGCCTGCCCGGGAATGGGGTATAATAAGGTGTATTCGCCCCGGCCGGGGCGATGCGCAAAAAAGCAACACCGGGGCCGCCCCGGTTCTGGAAAGGAGCCTGCCGCTATGCCCGGCACCCTGTATGTGGTGGCCACCCCCATCGGCAACCTGGACGATATGCCGCCCCGGGTGGCAGCCACCTTCGGCCTGGCCGATTTTGTGGCTGCGGAGGACACCCGCGTCACCCTGAAGCTGCTGAACCATCTGGGGCTGAAAAAGCCCATGGTCAGCTATTTTGAGCACAATGCCGCCCAGCGAGGCGGGCAGATTCTGGCCCGCATTCAGGCGGGGGAGAACTGCGCCCTGTGCAGCGATGCGGGTATGCCCGCCATCTCCGACCCCGGTGAGCAGATCGTCACCGATGCGCTGGAGCTGGGCATTCCCGTGGTGCCGGTGCCGGGTGCGTCCGCCTGCGTCACTGCCCTGGCGGTGAGCGGCCAGCCCACCGCCCGCTTTGTGTTTGAGGGCTTTCTGCCGGTGCCCCGCCGGGCCCGCGCCCAGCGGCTGGAAAGCCTGAAGCGGGAGGAGCGCACCGTCATCTTCTACGAGGCCCCCCACAAGCTCAGGGGCACCCTGGCCGACCTGGCCGGGGCCTTCGGCGAGCAGCGCAGCCTTACCCTGTGCCGGGAGCTGACCAAGCTGCACGAGGAGATCTTCAAAACCACCATCGGCGGGGCCATGGCCCGCTACGCCGAGGAGGCCCCCCGGGGCGAGTTTGTGCTGGTGATGGCCGGCGCAGCCCCCGAGGAAACCGAGGAGACCCCGCCCACCCTGGAGGAGGCCGTGGCCGCCGCCCGGGCCCTGATGGCCCAGGGGCAGAGCGCCAGCGCCGCCGCCAAGGCTGCCGCCGCCCAAAGCCCCTTCGGCAAGGGGGAAATCTACCGTCTGCTGTGTCGGGAGGAGGAGGGGGACGAATGACCCGTCTTGTGGTTGTGTCTGACAGTCACGGAAATCCCGCCGCCCTGCGCCGGGCCATCGCCTCGGTGCCGGATGCCAATGCCGTGTTTTTTCTGGGCGACGGCATCCGCGACCTGCTGCAGATCCGGGAAGAGTTTCCCGGCCTGCGGTTTTATCCGGTGGCGGGCAACTGCGATTTTCAGCGCAGCTACCCCACCGAGGGGCTGGTGCCCTTTGAGGGGCGGCTGATCTTCTACACCCACGGCCACCTGTACGGCGTGGCCATGGGGCCGGAGCAGCTGCAGCTCACCGGCGAGAACCGCGGGGCGGACATCGTGCTGTTCGGCCACACCCACCGGCCGCTCATCGTGCCCGGCGAGCGGGACTGGCCCGCCGCCCTGAACCCGGGCAGCTGCAGCCGCCCCCGCGGCCCCGAAGGCCCCACCTTTGCGGTGCTGACCCTGGAAAAGGGCCAGCCGCCCCATATGGAGATCCGCCGCCTGCGGGCGGGCGGCAGCCAATAACGCCTGCCCCGCATCGGCAAGGAGGAATTGATTATGAACGCACCGCTCATTCATCTGCCCGAGGTGGACAGCACCAACCTCTGGGCCAAAGCGAATCTGGACAAGCTGGCCCCCGCCGGTGTGGTGTGGACCACCTGCCAGACCGCCGGCCGCGGCCGCCTGGGCCGGGGCTGGACCAACGCCGCCGGGCAGGGCCTGTATCTGACCAGCGGCTACACCGCCAAAACCGTGCAGCCCAGCACTCTGCCCCTGTTCAGCGCCCTGGCCGTGCAGCGGGCACTGACCACCGTGCTCGGCCCGCTGGATTTGAAGGTGAAGTGGCCCAACGACCTGATCCTCAACGGCAAAAAGCTGGTGGGCATTCTGTGCGAGGGCACCGCGGACGGCATCGTCAGCGGCATCGGCACCAACCTGGCCCAGGACCAGGCCTATTTCGACGCCCTGAACCTGCCCCACGGCACCAGCCTTGTGCTGGAGGGCCTGACCGTGAACGACCAGATGATCGAACAGCTGGCCGCCGCCTACGCCGAGGAGCTGACCGGCCCCCGCTTTGCCGTTTGGGCCGCCGAGGGCTTTGCGCCCTTCCTGGAGGAGTACCGCGCCCTGTGCATCAACCTGGGCCGCCCCGTCAAGTTTGAGGGCGGCCAGGGCGTGGCCGAACAGGTGGACGAAGAGGGCCGCCTGATCGTGCGCACCGAGGTGGGCGAACAGAAAGTTTTCACCGGCGAGGTGAGCGTGAAGGGCGTTTACGAGGACATCGAACGCACCGAGCGCACCCCCCGCTGACCCCCAAGACCGCTTATCCACCCGCCGGGCTGCCCGCCCGGCCTGATCCGGAGGGAATACACCCCATGACCACGAACGATTACATCCAACTCATTCTCTGCTTTGTCTGCGTCGGCGCATTTCTGTACATGTTCATCCGCTGGAACCAGGGTTCCAACCCGGCCGATGGCAAGAGCAGCGACCGCACCCCCGCCGGGGAGGACAAGGCTGTGGGCACGGCCAAGCTGCGCCGCAAGGCGGAGACCTGGGCCCGCACCCACGACGCCAAGGTGATCGGCCCCGTCAGCCTGAACTGGGGCGGCAAGGAAGGCAGCTTTGACTTTGTGCTGGTGGGCTGGTTCGGCGCGCTGGGCGTCAACTGCCTGGGCTACGGCGGCACCATCTACGGCACCGCCGACGAAAAGCAGTGGCTGCAGGAGAAGAACGGCACCCGCCTCCAGTTTGACAATCCCCTGGAAGCCCAGACCACCTCGGCCCGCGTTCTGCGCGGCGTTCTGATGGACGGCGGCCTGCGCGGCATGGACGTGGAGAGCGCCCTGGTGTTCACCAGCCCCGCCGTGGAGCTGAGCCTGCCCCGCCGCCTGAACTATTACAGCAACGAGACCTTTGCCGCCCTGCTGAAAGAGAGCCGCTTCGCCGCCGACAAGGGCGTGGACGTGGAACAGGCCTGCCAGCTGATCGAGGCTGCGAACACCGCCGCCAAGCAGTAAGCACCCTGTGAGGGGGCGCGCCGGGCCGCCGATTTTGCCTTTGGGCGAAATTTTCACCGGGATTTACAGATTATTCATATCCCCGTAAAAATTTCATCGTAACTGTCCTGTATACTCAGAATCACAGAAGCGATGGAGCCGCAACCACCGATTCTGTACATGATTCCTCCTCACACTAAAGCGATACCCCAAAAAGAAAAAGTGCTCACCTGTACCGCAAGCAGGTGAGCATTTTTCTTTTTGTGCCGGCTGCCGGGCGGCGGCAGAATGCCGTGCAGGCAGAGCCTTTCCCGAACCAAACGTACTCTTGTTTTTTACACATTTCCGCCCGCGCCGAAAAACGGCCCACAAACAGACGGTTTCGGGCAATCGGCGGCGGTGCGGGTCTTGCCTTTTTCGGATTTTATGATACAATAAAGCGAGAGAAGGGGCCCAACCCTTCACAAACAGGGCCGTGCCTCCCGTGCAGGCCGAGCACCCCGTCCAAACTACTTATTTTCTGAGGCACGGAGAAAAAGGAGTACAACCATGGCTTACAAGATTACTGATGCTTGTGTTTCCTGCGGCACCTGCGCCGGCGAGTGCCCTGTGGGCGCTATTTCTCAGGGTGACAGCCAGTACGAGATCGACCCCAACGCTTGCGTTGATTGCGGCACCTGCGCTGGCGCTTGCCCCACTGGCGCGATCGAGCAGGAGTAAGTTCCCGCTCTGCGCTGATTGACAAGCAGATGGCGGCGGTTCCCTTGCGGGGCCGCCGTTTTTTTGTGCCTTCTGTTCGCCGTTTTTGATAAGGAGACCTGCCATGACCACCTGCGAGACCCTCACCCACGGCACCTGCGTGTTCCTGTCCCAGCGGCACCGCTTCGGCACCGACGCCATGCTTCTGGCGGACTTCTGCCGCCCTCGCCGGGCGGAGTTTGCCGCCGACCTGTGCGGCGGCTGCGGCATTGTGGCCCTGCGCTGGCACGATGAGGGCCACCGGGGGACCTGCGTCTCGGTGGAGCTGAACGGCGAGGCCCACGGCCTGCTGGCGGCAGCGCTGGCGGCCCAGCCCGAGGCGGCCCAGCACATCGAGGCCGTTCATGCCGACCTGCGCACCTACGCACCGGCTCAGGCCGGGCAGTTTCATCTGGCGGCCTGCAATCCGCCCTATTTCACCGGTGGCCATGCCAGCCCGGACCCCGCCCGGGCCGCCGCCCGCCATGAGGAGACCTGCGCCTTTGAGGACGCCGCCGCCTGCGCAGCCCGGCTGCTGCGGGACGGCGGGCGCTTTGCGGTGTGCCACCGCCCCCAGCAGCTGGCCCGGGTGCTGGCGGCCCTCACCGCGGCCCGGCTGGAGCCCAAGCGCCTGCAATTTGTGAAGCAGGCCCCGGACGCGGCCCCCTGGCTGTTTTTGTGCGAGGCCCAGAAGAACCGCCGCCCCGGTCTGACCGTTCTGCCGGACCTTCTGCCCGGCCAGTATCCCCATTACTGAGCGGGGTGCGCCTTTTTTGCTGTGTGACCAGGAGAGGCCCCTTCGGTGTATTCCGAAGGGGCCTCTCTTTGCTTCTTTGTGCGTTTTTGGGGGAGATGGGGTTACTGCGCTATGGTTAAGCGGCCGCGATGATTCACGCCCCCATCCGCCTCACTTCGTTTGACGCCGCCCGCAGGCATACGTTACTTGTAGCTTTCGGCCAGAGCGCGCAGGGCGGGCAGGCTGCGCTTCACCTTTTCGGTGTCAATGCAGTAGGCCATGCGGAAGTAGCCCTTCACGCCGAAGTTGTCGCTGGGCACCAGCACCAGTTCAAACTGCTTGGCCCGGTTGCAGAAGGCCACCGCGTCCTCCTCCAGCGCCTTGGGGAAAATGTAGAAGGTGCCGCCCGGCTTCACACAGGTAAAGCCCAGGCTGGTCAGCTCATTGTACAGCAGGTTCATGTTCGTCTCGTACACCGACAGGTCACTGGTCTGGTCCAGCACCTTGCTCACCGCCAGCTGGATGATGCTGGGCGGGCAGTTGTGGCCGGTCTCCCGGCTGATCTGGCCGCACATATCCGCGATCACGTCTGCGCCTTCGGCGGCGGGGTTCACCGCCACATACCCGATGCGCTCGCCGGGCAGGCTCAGGCTCTTGGAGAAGCTGTAACAGGTCAGGGTGTTCTCGTACATGGAGGCCACATACGGCCCGTCCACACCCGCAAACCGGATCTCCCGATACGGCTCATCGCTGATCAGGTAGATGGGGCGGCCGTACTCCTTGCCCTTCTGGCGCAGCAGCTCGGCCAGGCGCTTCAGGGTGGCGGTGGTATACACCACGCCCGAGGGGTTGTTGGGGGTGTTCACCAGCACCGCCGCCACGTTGGGGCCCAGCATCGCCTCAAAGGCGTCAAACTGAATCTGGAAGTCCTCCACGTTGGCGGGCACCACCTGAAGTTCCACGCCCGCGCCGTTGATGTAGGGGTTGTACTCCGGGAAGAAGGGCGCGAAGGTGAGCATCACGTCCCCGGGCTGGGTCACGGCGCGCACCGCGTGGGCCACTGCGCCCGCCGCGCCGGTGGTCATAAAGATGTGCTTTGCCTCGTAGGGCAGGCCGAAGCGCTTTTTCAGCGAGTCGGCCACCGCCTGGCGCACGCTCTGGATGCCCAGTATCGGGCTGTATCCATGCAGGGCCACAGGGGGTTGGGTTTCGAGCAGGTGAATCATCTCATCGGTAAACGACTGCGGCACGGGCACGCTGGGGTTGCCCAGGCTGTAATCGAACACATTTTCCTTGCCGATCTGGGCCGCCCGGGCTGCGCCCCAGGCGCACATTTCCCGAATAACGGATTTGTTTTGCAGCATTCCGCGGTAATGTTCAGAAAGCATGATGGAACCTCCTAGTTCGTTACAAAGCGCATCTCAAGGCAGCCCGCGGCCGCCGGAACAGCAATGGGAAGGCCGGGCTTACTCCCGCTGGGCCAGCACAATGGCCGCAAACATCAGCACGCAGCCCGCCAACTCCCGCCCGGTGGGGATCTGGTGCAGCACCAGCGCACCGGCCAGCACCGCAAACACGCTTTCCAGGCAGAGAATCAGGCTGGCCACGGTGGGGTCGGTGTCCTTCTGGGCCACGATCTGCAGCGTGTAGGCCACGCCGCTGCTCAGCACACCCGCGTACAGAACGGGCATCGCCGCGCTCAGAATCGCCCCCAAGTTCGGGTGCTCAAGCAGCATGGGGATGAAGCTGAGCACCCCGCAGGTGAAGAACTGAATGCAGGAGAGCTTAACGCCGTCCACCAAGGGGGAGAAGTGGTCGGCACACAGGATGTGGCCGGTAAAGGCCAGGGCGCACAGCAGCACCAGGCCGTCGCCCAGCGAGAGGCCCTCGGCCCCGGTCATGCACAGCAGCCACAGGCCGGCGGCGCTCATCGCCACGCTGAGCCACACCCACCAGCGGGGCTTGCGGCCGAAGGCAAGGCCCGCAATGGGCACCAGCACCACATACAGCGCCGTGATAAAGCCCGCCTTGCCGGGGGTGGTGTACTGCAGGCCGCACTGCTGAAGGGCCGAACCGAGAAACAGCATCACACCGCAGGAAATGCCGCCGGCGGCCAGCACCCGGCCGCTGCCGTTTTCCGGCAGGCCGTGGGCCTTTTTGTTGGCCGGATTGTGCTCTTCCCGCCAGGCGATGACCGGCAGCAGCACCAGAGCGCCCAGAAACATCCGCGTACAGTTAAAAGTAAAGGGGCCTACGTGGTCCATGCCCACGGTCTGGGCCACAAACGCCGAGCCCCAGATCAGTGCCGTGAGCAGGAGCATCAGGTTGCCCCGCAGTTTTTTCATTTGCAAAAAAACGATCCCTCCGTCCTATGAACCACTTTAGCATAGCACATTCCCCGGGCAATCGCAAGGCAAAGCGCCTTTTGCTGGCCTTTCGCCGCAGAGTGTGCTATAATAGGCGGAGCGCTTTTGCACGATAAAGAGGCGCTTCAAAATTTTGCGGCGCAAAAGCCTTCCCCGCGAGGGGAAGCCAAAAATCGCGGCGGCAAAGCCTTCCCCGCGCGGGGAAGCCAAAAAGCGCGGCGAGAAGGACTTCTTCTCATTCTTTTTTCTTCTGTTTGATGCGCCGCCATATTATACTTATAAATACATAGATGCATAATAACCCCACATAAACCCACGAAAGGAATCCCCGTGCAAAACAACCTCACCAGCGGCAGCGTGTTCAAAAACATTCTCGGTTTCTCGCTGCCTTACCTGCTCTCGTACTTCTTGCAAACCCTTTACGGCATGGCCGACCTGTTTCTCATCGGCCGCTATGGCGAGGTTGACGGCACCACCGCCGTTTCCATCGGCAGCCAGGTGATGCATATGCTCACGGTGATGATCGTGGGCCTGGCCATGGGCGCCACCGTGATGATCGGCCAGGCCGTGGGCGCACAGAACCGGGCCAAGGCCAACCACTACATCGGCAACACCATCACCCTGTTTGCGGGCGCCGCCGCCGTGCTCACCCTGGCCATGCTGTCCCTCTCCAAGGGCATCGTCCGCCTCATGTCCACCCCGGAGGCAGCCCAGGCCAGCACCGAGGCCTACCTGCGCATCTGCTTTGCGGGCCTGCCCTTCATCATTGCCTACAACGTCATCAGCGCCATCTTCCGGGGCATGGGCGACTCCAAAAGCCCCATGTACTTCATTGCGGCGGCCTGTGCGGCCAATATTGGGCTGGACATACTGTTCATGGGGCCGCTGGCCCTGGGCCCGGCCGGCGCGGCGCTGGGCACCACCCTCAGCCAGGCGTTCAGCGTGGTACTGTCCCTCATCGTGGTGGTGCGGCGGCGGATGCTGCCCGGGCTGGCCGCGGCCCATCTGCGCCCCCAGCGGGAATACCTGGGGGACATGGTGAAGATCGGCGTGCCGGTGGCCCTGCAGGACGGTTTCATTCAGGTGTCCTTTCTGGCCATCACCGTGTTTGCCAACCTGCGCGGCCTGAACGACGCGGCCGCCGTGGGCATTGTGGAAAAGATCATCGGCATCCTGTTCCTGGTTCCTTCCACCATGCTGTCCACGGTGTCGGCGCTGGCCGCCCAGAACATCGGTGCGGGCAAGCCTCAGCGCGCCCGGGAGGTCATGCGGGACGCCATCTTCATTACGGCCGGGGTGGGGCTGGTGCTGGCCTGGGCCACCCAGTTCTGCGCCGTTGGGCTGGTGGGGCTGTTCACCGAGTCCGACACGGTGGCCCTCATGGGCAGCCAGTACCTGCGCAGCTATGTGTGGGACTGCCTGCTTGCGGGCATCCACTTCTGCATCAGCGGCTATTTCTGCGCCTGTGGTGTGTCCGGCTATTCCTTCGCCCACAACGCCATCTCCATTCTGTGCGCCCGGCTGCCCCTGTCCTGGCTGGCCAGCCGGAACTTCCCGGGCACCCTGTTTCCCATGGGCTGCGCCGCACCGGCCGGTTCGCTGGTGTCGGTGCTGGTCTGCGGGGTGCTGCTGCGCATCCTGGCCAAAAAGCAGGCCGCGGAGGATTCCAAGGCCGCCTGAGCGGCGCTGCCCCATTGATTCTGTTTGAAAAAAGCGGTGTGCCCGGCCGGGTACACCGCTTTTTGGTCTATTTTCGGCGCGCTTTACCCCTCGAAAGCATATTGTACAAAACGCCGAACCGTATGGACAAAATCCCCAAAAGCAGGGGGGATTCTCTGTGCCATTTGGAGATTTTCTAAAAATTCTTCTAAAATTAGTTGAAAAATTTTTGTCCATATGGTAGATTGAAGTTGAAAATAGAACGTTTGTTCCGGTTGTATCCCGGAAAATCAAAACCAAATAAAATGAGCCTTTGAGACGTGAGCACGGGGTTGGGACGGCAGGAAACTGCCAATTTCTTCTCTGCGCTTTTTCTTTGTCTCGCCGGCGCATGGCCCGTCCCCCCCGGCGCATATATAAAAGGGGACGGCCCCGCCGGAACGGGCCGAACAGAAGGAGGAATCTGCCATTGGAACAGAAATTTTATGACGCTGTGGCGGCCTCGCCGGTCATCGCGGCCGTAAAAAACATGGAGGGGCTGGAGCAATGCCTGGCCACCGACACCATCCAGGTGGTATTTCTGCTGTTCGGCGACATCTGCTCCATTGGGGACCTTGTGGCCCGGGTCAAGCAGGCAGGCAAGCTGGCCATGGTGCACGCCGATCTGGTCACCGGGCTGTCCGGCTCCAAGGAGATCGCGGTGGATTTTCTGCACAGCGCCACCCAGGCGGACGGCATCATCTCCACCCGGCCCAACTTCATCCGCCGCGCGCGGGAGCTGCACCTGTACACGGTGCTCCGCGTGTTCGTGATCGACTCCATGGCGCTTTCCGGTGTGGAAAAGCTGGAGAGCGTCCACCCGGATTTTCTGGAGGTTCTGCCGGGGGTCATGCCCAAAACCATCCGGAAGATCTGCGCCGCCGTACACACCCCGGTGCTGGCCGGGGGCCTGATTGCTGACAAAGAGGATGTGCTGGCCGCCCTGAGCGCCGGGGCCATGGCCATTTCCACCACCAACCAGCAGGTGTGGATGATGTAACCCCTTTGGTTTTGTTTCTTCCCGGCCGGATGGCCGGATGTGTGTGCACCCCCGGCCGTGCCCGAAGGCCGGGCGGCCCCGCGCAGCGACGTGCCCGAAGCTGCGGCGGACGTTTCTGAGAAGCGGCTCTCCCCGCGGGAATGGCCCCGTTTGCCCCGCCGGGGAGGGCGGCTTCTGAAAGGAGTATGTGCAATGTGCTGTGACACAAAACAGAAGATCGCGCAGGCTCTGCGCCAGCTGATGCTGGAGCGGCCGCTGAAAAAGATCACGGTGCAGGACCTGATGGACCGCACCCAGATGAAGCGGCAGACATTCTACTACCATTTTCAGGACATCTACGACGTGCTGGTGTGGATCTGCCGCCGCCAGCTTGTAGAGCCGCTGGAGCGGCCCGACTACGCCAGCTTTGAAGAGTGGCTGACCACGGCCCTGGAGCTGCTGGACCGTGACCGGCAATTTTACCGCCGGGCCATGGCCGCCGCCGACCCCAGCCCCCTGAACGCCCTGTGCGAAGAGCTGCTTCGGCCCCGGCTGCTGGCGCTGCTGTTCGGCTGCCGGGAAGAGCGGCTGGACGAAAACCAGCGCTTTGTGCTGGAGTTTGCCATGCACGCCGTGATGGATCAGCTGCGGCGGCTGCTGCTCTCCCGCCGGCCCATGGACCTGAACGAGGCCCGGGCCAAGGCCGTCTGCCTGCTGGAGACCTTCGGCCTGGACGGCACCGAGTGGAACAACATCGTGCGCATTGCCGGTGCATAAGCCGCCCGCCGCAAACCGGTGTTTCCTCCGTGTGATCGATACGCCCCCAATGCCGCCCCCCGGCATTGGAGGCGTTTTTTATTCGGTCAAGGCGGCAAGTGTCCGTGCGCAATCCGCAAAACTCTGTGCAGTTTTTATACAAAGCCAGCTTTATGTAAAAAAGTTTTATAATAACCATACAAAACCATTGGTCTGTCCAATGACTTCCGCCCGAAGAACTGGTACACTAAAATCATCAGGGAAGCACCTGAACCGCAGCGTTCGCCGCTTTACACAGAGCGAACAGCAGGCGCTTTCAAACAAGGCACAGCAACACTGGCCTTATCGTGTGAAACCGAACGGAAAAGGAGGAATTCTCACCATGGCAAAATACGTAATGGCATTGGACGCCGGTACAACTTCCAACCGCTGCATCCTCTTCAATGAGAAGGGCGAGATGTGCAGTGTTGCACAGAAGGAGTTTACCCAGTACTTCCCCAAGCCCGGCTGGGTCGAGCATGACGCAGACGAGATCTGGGCCACCCAGCTGGAAGTTGCCCAGCAGGCCATGGCCAACATCGGCGCCACCGCCGCGGACATCGCCGCCATCGGCATCACCAACCAGCGCGAGACCACCATCGTGTGGGACAAGAACACCGGCAAACCCATCCACCACGCCATCGTCTGGCAGTGCCGCCGCACCAGTGAGTATTGCGACAGCCTGAAGGAAAAGGGCCTGACCGATACCTTCCGCGCCAAGACCGGCCTGGTCATCGACGCATACTTCTCCGGCACCAAGCTGCGCTGGATCCTGGAAAACGTGGAGGGCGCACGGGAGAAGGCCGAGAAGGGCGAGCTGCTGTTCGGCACCGTGGAAACCTGGCTGATCTGGAAGCTGACCGGCGGCAAGGCCCATGTGACCGACTACTCCAACGCCTCCCGCACCATGCTGTTCAACATCAACACCCTGCAGTGGGACGATGAGATCCTGAAAGAGCTGAACATCCCCAAGTGCATGCTGCCCGAGGCAAAGCCCAGCAGCTGCGTGTACGGCGAGGCTCTGGCCCAGTACTTCGGCGGGCCCATCCCCATTGCCGGTGCGGCCGGCGACCAGCAGTCCGCCCTGTTTGGCCAGACCTGCTTCAATCCCGGCGAGGCCAAGAACACCTACGGCACCGGCTGCTTCATGCTGATGAACACCGGCGAGAAGCCCGTTTTCAGCAAGAACGGCCTGGTTACCACCATCGCCTGGGGCCTGGACGGCAAGGTCGAGTACGCGCTGGAAGGCTCCATCTTCGTGGCGGGCGCTGCCATTCAGTGGCTGCGTGACCAGCTGAAGGTCATCGATTCCTCGCCCGACTCCGAGTACATGGCCCGCAAGGTCAAGGACACCAACGGCTGCTACGTGGTTCCCGCCTTCACCGGCCTGGGCGCGCCCCACTGGGATCAGTACGCACGCGGCACCATCGTGGGCCTGACCCGCGGCTGCAACAAGTACCACATCATCCGCGCCACGCTGGATAGCCTGTGCTATCAGGTGAACGATGTTCTGCAGGCCATGAAGGCCGATTCCGGCATTGATCTGGCGGCTTTGAAGGTAGACGGCGGCGCTTCCGCCAACAACTACCTGATGCAGACCCAGGCCGATCTGATCGACGCCCCCGTGCAGCGCCCCCGCTGCGTTGAAACCACCGCCATGGGCGCTGCCTACCTGGCCGGTCTGGCCGTGGGCTACTGGGCCAGCAAGGAAGACGTCATCAAGAACTGGGCCATCGACCGCACCTTTGAGCCGGAGATCGCCGCTGAGGACCGCGCCGCCCGCATCAAGGGCTGGAACAAGGCCGTGAAGTGCTCTTACGGCTGGGCCAAGGACGAATAAACACATCAGAAACGGCCGCTCGGCCGTTCGGGCACACGCAGGGCAGGCAGCCGCCCCTACCGGCTGCCTGCCCGCCCCGCCCGGGCGTTGCGGCCCTGTATAAGGAACGAGGCGCGCCGCGAGCTTTGGCGCACCTGTGATAGTTTTGAGAGGAGGAACCGTACATGTTACCGTATATTGCTGAGTTTCTAGGCACAATGATGCTGATCATCCTGGGCGACGGCGTTGTCGCCAACGTTACCCTGAATAAATCCGGCATGAAGGGCGCCGGCTCCATCCAGATTACCCTGGCCTGGGGCCTTGCTGTTATGGTACCCGCCTTCATCTTCGGCGCCGCCTCCGGCGCAAGCTTCAACCCCGCGCTGACCATCGCCCTGGCTGTGGACGGCAGCTTTGACTGGGCCATGGTTCCCGGTTACATCATTGCCCAGTTCGCCGGTGCATTTGTGGGCGCCATCATCGTCTACCTGATGTTCAAGGATCAGTTCGACGCAACCGACGATCCCGGCACCAAGCTGGGCGTGTTCTCCACCGGTCCTTCCGTTCCCAATATGCCCCGCAACATCTTCTGTGAAGCCGTGGCCACCTTCGTTCTGGTCTTCGCCATCAAGGGTATGGCGCAGGTCGGCGGCCTGAACGGCGCGCAGGGCAACTTCCTGGTGTTCGGCATCATCACCTCCATCGGCATGTCTCTCGGCGGCCTGACCGGTTACGCCCTGAACCCTGCCCGTGACATCGGCCCCCGCATCGCCCACGCCGTTCTGCCCATCAAGGGTAAGGGCAGCTCCAACTGGGGCTACGCTCCGGTTCCCGTGGTTGGCCCCATCATCGGCGGCATCGTGGCCGTGCTGCTGTACCAGGCCATCCCCTGGTAACGAGTGCTTTGCAAAAAATACTTGAACAACCCGCTGATTTGTGTTAGCTTACTCTTTGACCAATGGTTTTTCTCCGTAAGGCCCGTCGTGGGCTGACAACCGCATCCCACACCTGGCCTTTCAGCAGAGCATAGAGAACGCTGTGAGCCGGGCAGCCGAAGCCCTTCTCACCGAAGGAGTTTATTCCGGCTGCCCGGCTCGCTTTTTGCGGGCGGTGCGCGGCAGCCCCGCCCGGAGCAAAAGCCCCAACGTCAACCCGCCCAAGGGCAGCCCCGCTGCCCGCTTCTGAGCCTGCGTTCCCCGCGCGGCACACCGGCCTGCCCGGCCGCCGCTCCGGGAATCCGGCTTCGCAATGGCAATATGAAAAAAGGAGTGATCTCACCGTGTATGACATCGTGATCATCGGCGCAGGCGTTTCCGGCTGTGCCATCGCCCGGGAGCTTTCCCGCTACAAGGCAGACATTCTGGTGGTGGAACGGGAAGAGGACGTGTGCTGCGGCACCTCCAAAGCCAACAGCGCCATCGTTCATGCCGGTTTTGACGCCGCCCACGGCACCCTCATGGCCAAGCTGAACGTGGAGGGCAGCAGGATGATGCCCGCCCTGGCCAAGGAGCTGGACTTCCACTACAAGCAGAACGGCAGCCTGGTTGTGTGCATGAGCGAGGAGGACCGCCCCGCCCTGAACAAGCTGTATGAAAACGGCTTGGCCAATGGGGTAGAGGGGCTGCGCATCGTGGAGAAGGACGAGCTTCAGAAGATGGAACCGAACATCTCCGACAATGCCGTGGCCGCCCTGTACGCCCCCACCGGCGGCATTGTGTGCCCCTTCGGCCTGACCTTTGCCTTCGCCGAGAACGCCGCCAAGAACGGCGCGAAGTTCCAGTTTGACACCGAAGTGCTGGAAGTGGCCCCCATGGACGGCGGCTGGAAGCTGCACACCTCCAAGGGCGACATCGAGACCAAGGTGGTGGTAAACGCCGCGGGTCTGTACTCGGATAAGTTCCACAATCAGGCGGGCGGCGCGCCCATGAAGATCGTCCCCCGCCGAGGCGATTACTTCCTGCTGGACCGCACCACCGGCGGCTTTGTGAAGAACACCATCTTCCAGCTGCCCGGCAAGTACGGCAAGGGCGTTCTGGTCAGCCCCACCGTACACGGCAACACCATCGTGGGCCCCACCGCCATTGACATTGAGGACAAGGAGGCCACCGCCACCACCCAGGCCGGCCTGGACGAAGTGCGCGAGAAATCCGGCATTGCCGTGAAGAACCTGCCCCTGCGCCAGGTGATCACCAGCTTTGCGGGCCTGCGCGCCCATGAGGCCCGCCATGAGTTCTTCATCGGCGAGGTGAAGCCCGGCTTTGTGGACTGCGCGGCCATCGAGTCGCCCGGCCTGTCCTCCAGCCCCGCCATCGGCAAGATGGTGGCCGGCATTGTGGAGGGCATCCTCCACCTGGAGAAGGACCCCGCCTTCGACCCCACCCGCAAGGGCATTCTGGACCCCAAGACCCTCAGCCCCGAGGAGCACGCCGCCCTCATCAAGAAGAACCCCGCCTACGGCACGGTCATCTGCCGGTGTGAGACCGTCACCGAGGGCGAAATTCTGGACGCCATTCATCGGGTGCCCGGCGCCCGCAGCCTGGACGGCGTGAAGCGCCGCACCCGGGCCGGAATGGGCCGCTGCCAGGCCGGCTTCTGCAGCCCCCGCGTGATGGAGATTCTGGCCCGCGAACTGGGTGTGGACCAGAGCGAGATCACCAAGGCCGGCGGCAAGTCCAAGCTGATCGTCGGCACCAACAAGGACAAGGTGTAAGGGAGGGTGTAAACCGTGAAAGAGTATGAACTTGTCATCATCGGCGGCGGCCCCGCCGGTCTGGCCGCAGCAGTGGAAGCCCGCAAGAGCGGCATTCAGGACATTCTGATCCTGGAGCGCGACAACGAACTGGGCGGCATTCTGAACCAGTGCATTCACAACGGCTTCGGCCTGCATACCTTCAAGGAGGAGCTGACCGGCCCCGAGTACGCCGGGCGCTTCATCCAGCAGGTGAAGGAGCTGGACATTCCCTACAAGCTGAACACCATGGTGCTGGATCTGGCGGCGGATAAAACCGTCACCGCCATGAACCGGGAGGACGGCCTTTTCCAGCTGCACCCCAAGGCCGTGATTCTGGCCATGGGCTGCCGCGAGCGGCCCCGCGGCGCGCTGAACATTCCCGGCTACCGGCCCGCCGGCATCTTCACCGCCGGCACCGCCCAGCGCCTGGTGAACATGGAGGGCTATATGCCCGGCCGCAAGGTGGTCATCCTGGGCTCCGGCGACATCGGCCTGATCATGGCCCGCCGCATGACCCTGGAGGGCGCGCAGGTGCAGGTGGTTGCCGAGCTGATGCCCTACTCCGGCGGCCTGAAGCGGAACATCGTCCAGTGCCTGGACGACTACGGCATTCCCCTGAAGCTGAGCCACACCGTGGTGAACATTGAGGGCAAAGAGCGGGTGGAGGGCATTACCCTGGCCCGCGTGGAGAACGGCAAGCCGGTGCCCGGCACTGAGGAGCACTACGACTGCGACACCCTGCTGCTGAGCTGCGGCCTGATCCCCGAAAACGAGCTGAGCCGCGCCGCCGGTGTGGAGCTGAACCCCGTGACCAACGGTCCCGCCGTGAACGAGAGCCTGGAAACCAGCATTCCCGGCGTGTTTGCCGCCGGCAACGTGCTGCACGTGCATGATCTGGTGGACTATGTTTCCGAAGAGGCCGGCGCCGCCGGCCGCCACGCCGCCAAGTACATTCAGGCGGGCTGCAAGGACGAGACCGCCCGCACCCTGCCTGTGAAGTGCGAGAACGGTGTGCGCTACACCGTACCCGTGGCCGTCCGGCCGGACTGCGCCGATGGCCTGGTCACCCTGCGCTTCCGCGTGGGCAACGTGTACAAGAACAAAAAAGTGGCCGTGTATGCGGGCGACACCTGCATCTTCAGCCGCAAGCGGCCCGTGCTGGCCCCCGGTGAGATGGAGACCGTTCAGCTGAAGGCCCAGCTGCTGCTGGACCATCCGGAAGCGGACCACATCACCGTGACCCTGGAGGAGGCGTAAACCATGGAAAAGATTGATCTGATCTGCATCGGGTGCCCCATGGGCTGCCCCATCACCGTGGAGATGGAAAACGGGGAAGTGGTGAGCGTAACCGGCAACACCTGCCCCCGGGGCGATGCATATGCCCGCAAAGAGGTCACCAACCCCACCCGCATTGTCACCAGCACGGTGCGCGTGACGGGCGGCAAGCTGGCCATGGCTTCGGTCAAAACCGCCAGCGACATTCCCAAGGGCCGCATTTTTGACTGCGTTAAGGCCCTGAAGGACGTGGAGATTCCCGCCCCGGTCACCATTGGCCAGGTGGTGCTGAAGGATGCCGCCGGTACCGGTGTGGACATCATCGCCACCAAGAACGTGCCTGTGGCCTGAGCTTTTGCCGCAGCGCAGCCTTTCCTTGCCGGAGAGCAGGCCGGAAGAAATGCCGGAACCGCCCCTGGTTTTTGACGGGCTACCCCCAGGCCCGTCCTTTTCCCGAACACCCGCCCCCGGTGCCGTCAGGCATCGGGGGCGGGTGTTTTTTCTCCGCGAAGAAATGCAGAAACGTCAAAAAGGTCTTCCCCGCGAGGGGAAGCCAAGGGCGCTGCCTCACAAAAAGCGTTCCAGGCTTTGCAGGTTCTCCCGCTGGAATTCCAGCAGCTCGTCCGAGAGCTGCCTTGCGCCCGCGCTGGCGTTCGGGGCGCTGTTCTGGGCCTGCACGCAGGCGGTAATGCCCGCGCTGGTGCCCTCCACCAGCATCTGCGCCAGTTTTTGGGTGGAGCGGCCGCCCAGCGTGCGGCTGAGAATCCCCATCTTTGCCCCCAGCTTTTCCAGGCTGCCCGCGCCCTCCGCTTCGCCCCCAAGGGCCGCAATGGCAGTATGGGCCCGCTGGTTGAGGCTTCGGTAACCCCGCTGCTCCTCCAGCAGCTCGGCCCGCAAAAGCCGGTCCTCCGTGAGGGGCAGCATCTGCTCCAGTGTGTTTTTTCCCATCTCGGTGCCCCGCGCCACCTCCTGCAGCAGCGCCATGTTTTCGGTTTCGTTCGTCATGCCGTTCGCCTCCCGCAAATTCCTGTGAAGGGCACAAAAAATGCCCCTGCGGGCAGTATGGCCAAATCTGCATTCGGTCATACGCCCGCAGGGGCATTGCGCTTTTACGGTTTTCAGTGTACCTGCTCGTCGTCGGCCTGCTTGGCCTCGGCCAGGCGGGCAAACAGCAGCTCCTTCAGCTCGTTCCAGGTGCCGTTCGCGGTCTCGTTCAGGTCGGCGGCAGCCATGGCCAGCTGCACAGGCACCCGCTTGTTGTTCAGCGCGCCGCACACGCAGCTGCCGCCGATCTCATCGTACATATCCTTGGCTTCCCGGCGTATCTTTTCCAGCGTTTCGCCCTGCACAAAGCTCACCAGCAGGAACTGATCGCTGTGGAAGCGGGCCGCGAACCGGTCGGTCATGTTGCAGCGGCGGAACCAGTTGGGCACGTAGCACAGCACCTGATCGGCCACACTGGCGCCGTAACGGGCACCCAGCTCCTTGAAATGCCGCACGTCCAACACAACGGCCAGAACGGTTTTGCCGTCCTTGCGCATCTGGGGCAGGCGGGGGGCAAAGTAGCCCTCCACATACTGGCGGTTGTACACGCCGGTGAGGAAATCCCGCACCTGATTGGATTGTTCCTGGTCCACCAGACGCATCATCGCATCCGCCTGATGGCCCCAGTCGGCCGCCTGGCCGGTGATGTCCACCCAGGTTTCCAGCACCAGAGTGCGATCTTCCAGCCGGAAGGGGATGGCGGTAACCACATAGGCCTGCTCGTTCTCGCTCTGCATTTTGAAGGTAGGGGCATTGTGCTGCACCGCCTGATAGCCAACACAGTTCAGGCAGCGGCCCTCGTCGTTGCAGGTGCAGCTGGTGGCGGCAAAGCCGTTTTCTGCATCGCACAGACAGCCGGTGTCAGGTTCCACCACCTGCACCTTATCGTACAGTTCGTTCAGGCAGGCCAGTACACTGCCCAACTCGTTCACGGTGTATTCTTTCATGGATCCTTGCATTCTCCTTGCTGCACCGCCATGCCAAAAAGCGGCGTTCCGTCTTTCTTCCCTCGTTTCCAATTTTATTTATTATAGCATTTTGCTCTGCGCGCATACAAGCCGCACTTTGTGGAAAGCGTCCATCAAAACGCACGCTTTTTTGCCGTTTTGCCCAGTTTTGTAAACAAAAAAGGCCTCCCTTGGAAAGGGAAGCCCCGAATGGCTCAGCGTTTCGGTTCTGCGTCGGCCTTATCCACCAGCTTGTCGTACTTGGCGCAGACGGCGGCATCCTCGTCGCTCAAAAATGCCTTGCGGGCGATGAGTGCCTTGGTGGGAATGCCCTCGGCGGTGTACATGGCCTCGTGCTCGGTGCGGATGTTCCAGGCCGGCTCATCCGCGTGCAGGTCCCGGGTCATCCAGGTGATCTCGAAGCCCGCGGCGGGGAAGTAGCGCAGGCTGTCCTCAAACAGGCTGTCGTCGTCGGTCTTGAAGTAGATCTCGCCCCCGTCCTCCAGGAAGGTGCGGTACAGCAGCAGCTGGCGGGGGTAGGTCAGCCGGTGCTTTTTGTGGCCGGCCTTTTTGTTCCAGGGGTTGCAGAAGTTGATGTAAATGCGCTGCACCTTGTCGGTCTCGTCAAAGGCGTTGAGAATCCGCTCAATGTCCAGCGACATGATCATCACGTTGTCCGGCGTGCGGTTTTCGGCGGCATACAGCCGCTCGATGTTCCGCTTGGCCAGAATCAGCACCTTATCGGTGATGTCGATGCCCAGGTAGTTGTTCTCGGGGTGGGCCAGGGCCAGCCGGGCCAGAAATCCGCCTTTGCCGCAGCCCAGCTCCAGATGAATGGGCTGCTCAGGGCGGGCAAACTGGCTGGCCCAGCGGCCTTTGTTGGCCAGCGGCTCATGGGCATGGTAATCGCAGGCCAGCAGCTCCGGCCGGGCGTAGGGTTTGTAGCGCATCCGCATGGGGGTGTTCCTCCTGTATTGTTTGTCCGTCGTTCAGATGTTGCCCGCCTGCTCCTGTTCCTGGAAGAAGGCGGTCACCTTGTCCAGATCGGTCTCGGCCACGCTGCCGCTGCACAGCTCGGGCTTGCCGCCGCCGCGGCCGTTCAGGGCGGCGTTCATGGCCTTGGCCAGCACGCGGGCGTCGCCGCCGTTCCAGGCCAGGCAGTAGGCATAGCCTTGCCCGCCCTGGGTAAACACCGCGCAGGGGCGGTGGGTGTGCTCGCTGAGGGCCAGGCACAGCCGGCGCAGGCTGTCGCCGGAGAGGTCGCGCACAAACAGCACCGGCTGGTCGCCTTCCTGCACCTGGGCGGCGGTGTAGGCAAACACCTGCTGCTCCAGCTGGGCGGCCCGGGCCTTCTGGGCGGCCAGTTCGTCGGCCTGGCGCTGGGCGGCGGCGGCCAGCTGGCCGTTTTTGGCGCTGAACTGTGCCCGCAGCTTCGCCTGCTCCTCCAGCATTTGGCTGAACGCCGTCAGGGCGCGGCCGCCGCAGGCCAGGGTAATGCGGGTGCCGCCTTTGTAGTTCATGGCGCCCATCACCTTGATCTGGCCGATCTGGCCGGTGCGCTCCACGTGGGTGCCGCAGCAGGCGCAGCAGTCCGCCCCGGGAATGGTGACGATGCGCACTGCGCCGTCAATGGCTTTTTTGCTGCGGTAGGTGAGGGTGGCCAGCACCTCGGGGGCGGGGTACTCGGCCTGCACCGGCAGGTCGGCCCAGACGATGCGGTTGGCCTCGGCCTCGGCGGCGGCCAGCCCCTCGGGGGGGATGGGCAGGCTGGTGTCCAGGGTGGTCTCCTCCTGGCCGATGTGGAAGCCCACGTTCTCACAGCCGAACATCCGGTGCAGGATGCCGCTGAGGATGTGCTCGCCGGAGTGCTGCTGCATACTGTCTAGCCGGTGCTCCATGTCCAGCACGCCCTCCACGGCGCTGCCGGCCTCCAGGGGCGCATCGGTCAGGTGGGTGATGACCCCCTGCCTGGTCTGCACGTCCAGCACATTGGCCCCGCCCAGGGTGCCCCGGTCGGCCGGCTGGCCGCCGCCCTCGGGGAAGAAGGCGGTCTGGTCCAGCACCACCTCAAACCGGCCCTGCTTTTTGGCAGGGGCGCAGGCCAGCACGTTGGCATTAAAGCGGTTCAGGTAGGCGTTGTCGTCGTACAGGCGGCGGGTTTCGGGATGATTGGTTTGTTCCATGGCTGTTACCTCAATTGATGTATCGGACGGGCCGCACTGGCCCGGTGAATGTTCCGAAGGGCGGTGCAGGGGCGCACCATGTTCCGGCAGTGATTTATTATAACACAAACCGCCGCCTTCCGGCTATTTTTTCGGCCGGGCTGCATCATGGAAAAACGTCCCGTAATATTGTATAATAAAGTCACGGCCTGCACACTGCCGCGCGGGCTGCCCTGTGATTTTTTCGGGCGGTGTGCGCCGCCCGCCAGATACGAGGAGGCCCCCATGAACCACCTACGCAAAGCCGCTGCCCTTGCTGCCGCCGGGGCGCTGTGCCTGTTTGCTGCCTGCGGCCGCCTGAGCCTGACCCCGGCCGCCCCCACCGCCAGCCCTCAGCCGGACACGGATGCCGCAGCGCAGGCCCGGGGCGGCACCCTGCGCCTGTGGCTGGACGAAGAGCTGGAGGGAGCGCGCACGGCGTTTGACGCCTACGGCCAGGCCCGAGGCGTGACCATTGAACCGGCCGACACGGCCGACAAAGCGGATCTGGCGCTGCTGGCGGCCCCGCCGAAGGACGGCCAGGGCTGGCAGGAGCCTGAGAATCTGACCCTGCTGCCCGACCTGCTGGCAGCCCAGAAGCTCACCGCCCAGAACGACGCGGTGCCCCTTGGGGGCGCAGCCTGGGGTTACTGGGCCGAGAAGAGCACCCTCACCGCCCTGCTGGGCAGCGAGTTTGATCCGGAGGATCTGCGCCAGGCCAGCTGGAACGAATGGACGGCCTTTGCCGCCGCCGTGGAGGACTGGCTGGCCCAGCCCTCGGCCCGCCGCGTGACCCTGAACGGCAAGGCCGTGACCCTGCCCGAAAGCCGTCCCGCCCAGCTGGAGGGGCTGAGCGGGGTGTTCGCCCCCGCCGGAGAGGAAGGGGACATCGCCCTGTACAGCCCCGCAGCGGCCGCCGGGGGCAGCCTTTCGCAGGCAGCCGGGGCTGTGTATGACCTGCTGGAACTGGAAGCCGCCCACACCGCCCCCGGGCAGGGCGTGGGTGCGGTGGCCGGAGGCACCGCGCTGTTTGTCCGGGCTGGCAGCGTACAGGCCGCCCAGCTGGCCGACCCGGTGCTTCTGCCCTGTAAAATGCCCCTGACCGCCGCGAACGGCACCCCCACCACCCAGCAGCTGCTGGCCTGGCCCACCGCGGGCACCGGGGCCTGGGCGGCCATTCCCACAAACGGAGACGCCGCCCAGGGCGAGGCGGCCCTGCTGTGGCTGTACACCAGCGCGGCCGGGCGCAGCGCCCTCTCCGCCGCCGGGCTGGCCCCCATCACCGGGGCGGGCACCGGGGCAGGCGGCCTTGCGGCCGAGCGCATTACCAGCGGCGAGTGCCTTGCGGCCGCCGCCGTGCCCGAGGCTGCCCGCGAAGCCCTGCGCACCCGCCCGGAACCAAAAGCCGCCTTTGCGGCAGCCTTTGCCGGCTGAGCCGCTTTTTTCAAGATCCGTCTGCATTTCACGGAACGTCGGCCGCACCGCCGCTTTTTCTTCCGGCGCACACGGCCCACCCAAAGGAGGAACCTCTATGCCCACCCTGACCAACCGCGCCGTCGGCGTACTTATGCCCGTTTCCAGCCTGCCGGGGCCCTATGGCATCGGCTGTTTCGGCCGGGAAGCCTACCGTTTTGTGGATTTTCTGGCCCAGGCAGGGCAGACCGTGTGGCAGGTGCTGCCGCTGGGCCCCACCGGCTATGGCGACAGCCCCTATCAGAGCTGCTCGGCCTTTGCGGGCAACCCCTATTTTATTGACCTGGACCGGCTGGTGAACGAAGGGCTGCTCACCCACGACCTGATCGGCCGCACCGACTTCGGCGCCGACCCTGGCCGGGTGGACTATGCCGCGCTGTACCGCGGCCGATTTGCCCTGCTGCGGGCCGCCTACGCGGTGTGGAAGCGCCAGCGCCCGGTGCCCGGCTGCGAAACGCCCTACTCGGACGAATACTACCGCTTCGTCTTTTTGAACGACAGCTGGCTGGAGGACTACTGCCTGTACATGGCCGCCAAAGAGGAGAACCACATGGCCCACTGGCTGGAGTGGCCCAAGCCCCTGCGCACCCGCCAGCCCGAAGCTCTGGCCGCCCTGAAGGAGCGGGCCGCCGATGAGATGGGCTTCTGGGCCTTTGTGCAGTTCCAGTTCAGCCGCCAGTGGCAGGCCCTGAAGGCCTACGCCAACCAGCGGGGCGTGAAGATCTTCGGCGACATTCCCATCTACGTCTCGGCCGACTCGGCCGATGCCTGGGCGGGCGGCAGCCTGTTTGAGGTGGACGGCGAGGGCCGCCCCCGCCGGGTGGCGGGCTGCCCGCCGGACTATTTCAGCGCCGACGGCCAGCTGTGGGGCAACCCCCTGTATGACTGGAACGCCCAGGCCCAAACCGGCTACGCCTGGTGGATCGGCCGGGTGCGCCACGCGCTGGGCCTGTACGACCTGCTGCGCATCGACCACTTCCGCGCCTTTGACACCTACTGGGCCATCCCCACCGACGCCTCCACCGCCCGGGAGGGCAAGTGGGAACAAGGCCCCGGCATGGCGCTGTTCCGCGCACTGGAGGATGCCCTGGGCGAGCTGCCCATCGTGGCCGAGGATCTGGGCCTGTTGTTTGACAGCGTGCGCCGGCTTCTGGCCGACAGCGGCCTGCCCGGCATGAAGGTGCTGCAATTTGCCTTTGACCCCGGCTGTGACAGCGAGTATCTGCCCCACAACCACATTCCCAACTGCGTGGTGTACCCCGGCACCCACGACAACACCACCTTGAAGGACTGGCTGGCCACCGCCAATCCGGGCGAGCTGGCCAAGGCCAAGGCCATGCTGGGCCTGAACAAAGAAGAGGGCTATGTGCGCGGGGTGATCCGTGCGGCGCTGGGCAGCGTGGCCCGGCTCGCCGTCATCCCCATGGCAGACTGGCTGGAGCTGGGGCCCGAAGCGCGGATCAACGCGCCCGGCATCGGCACCGGCAACTGGCAGTGGCGGGCCGAAGAAGGCTTTGACACCCCGGCCCTGGCCCGGCAGATGCGCAGCCTGTGCGCCGTGTTCGCCCGGTGCAGCGCCCCGGAGCCGGAGCAGGAGAAGCAGCCGGTGCAGCCCTTCACCCACGGGGCGTTTCTGGCCCTGTGCGCCGACCAGCTGGGCCGCCCCGCGGCACAGCTGACCCCGGAGGCGGACTTTGCCGAGCTGGGTGTGGATTCCTTCGACAAGGTGGGCCTGGCCCTGGCCATTGAGGACACCTTCGGCGCGGTGATCTCGGACGAGGACCTGATTGACGTGAAAACCGTGGGGCAGATGGAGTATCTGGTGGAGTACCTGCTGAAGTAAAACGGCGGGGCCGCCAAGCACCAGAGCGATTCAATCGCAATCAACTCAATCGAAGAAAACCGCAAGAAAAAACAAATGAAAAAGCCGTGCGCGGAACAGCGCCGCCCCTTGCAGGGGCCTTGCGTTCCGTGCACGGCTTTTTTTGTGTTGATTCAACGGCTCAAGCTGCATCAAGCCTGCACGGGCATTTTGAATGCTGCGGCACCGGCTTTTTGTGGAATTTTTTTGGTGTGTTATGGGGAGGGCTGCCTCAGTTTGCGTCCTCGGGCAGGGTAAAGCCCTCGCCCACCACCTCGGCGGCATCGCATATCATCACCATGGCGTGGGGGTCCATCTGATGCGCAATGCGCCGCACCCGGGCAATCTCCATCTTGCCGCAGGCGCACAGCAGCACGTCCATATCCCGCCCGGTGTAGCTGCCCTTGCCAGGCATCAGCGTGGCGCCGCGGCCCACCTCGTCGCTGATGGCCTTGGCCGTGGCCGCACCGCTGCGGGTGACCACCAGCGCCATTTTGCCGCCCGCCGCACCGTTCACCACATAGTCCATGGCAAAGGTGGAAACGAAGGTACACACCAGGCCGTACAGCACCGCGTCCGGGCTGCCGTACACGGGCCAGCCCGCCAGAATGACGACCACATCCATCACCGCGGTAATCTGCCCCAGGCTCAGGTAGGGGCGGGCCTTGCGCACGGCCATCACCACAAAGTCAGAGCCGCCGGTGGAGGAGCCCTGGGTGTAGATCAGCCCCATACCGGCCCCCACCAGCAGGCCGGTGAACAGGCAGGCCAGCAGCGGGTCGCCGCTGTACACAGGGAAATGGGGCATGATGCCGTCCATGATCAGAGTGATGATGAGCAGCGAGCGCAGGCTGCGCAGCAAAAACTTTTTGCCCAGGCTGCGGAAGGTAAGCAGCACAATGGGCAGGTTCATGGCCACGGTGAGCGCACCCATGGGCAGGTGGGTGAAGTAGTTGATCATCAGCGCCAGGCCGGAAACGCCCCCGGTGGCAAAGCCGCCGTTTGTGGCAAAGGTATAATAGCCCAGGCTGTACAGCGTGCCGCCCAGCACATCGTAGGCAAGGCCCTCGGTCAGGGGGCGTAGGCGTTCTTTCATGGGAAGTCCTCTCTTTTGCTTGTTCGGTTTCGGCAGTTTTCGCTATTTTTCGCCTTAGTAAGCACTTTTTTCTCTTATTTCCATTGTAACACGGCGGCTGCAAAGGCGCAAGGGCAGCCGGGCCGCGCCCCTTAAAAACGGCCGGGCCGCACCCCACGCAAAAAAATCCGCCCCCTGTGCAGAACACAGGGGGCGGATTTACGTTATACGCTTGATACGCTCAGGCTTGCCCGAAGCGGAACCCCGCACAAATTACTTGTACAGGTCCACCAGACGGGTCAGGTGATCGTAACGGGCGGCCGCGGTCTCGTCAGCCTTGGCGAACAGCTGCTCAGCACGCTCGGGGAAGGCGATCTTCAGGCGGCTGTAACGAGTCTCGTTGGCCAGGAAGGTCTGGTAAGAACCATCGCCGGGCTTGGAAACCAGGGTGAAGGGGTTCTTGCCGGAGGCCTTGTTGGCGGGGTTGAACTGGAACAGGTTCCAGTAACCGGCAGCCACAGCCTTCTTCATCTCGTTCTGGCAGTTGGTCATGCCGCCCTTCACACCGTGCAGCTCGCAGGGAGCGTAGCCGATGATCAGAGAGGGACCGGGGTAAGCCTCGGCCTCGGCAATGGCCTTCACGGCCTGAGCGGGGTTGGCGCCCAGAGCGATCTGTGCCACATACACGTAACCGTAGCTCATGGCGATCTCCGCCAGACTCTTCTTGCCGATCTCCTTACCGGCGGCTGCGAACTGGCAGACCTCGCCGATGTTGGAGGCCTTGGAAGCCTGTCCGCCGGTGTTGGAGTACATCTCGGTGTCAAAGACCATCACGTTGACATCCTCACCGGAAGCCAGCACATGGTCCAGACCGCCGAAGCCGATGTCGTAGGCCCAGCCGTCACCACCGAAGATCCAGACGCTCTTCTTGGCCAGGAACTGCTTGTTCTCCAGGATCTCCTTGGCCTCGGCGCTGCCGTCCTTCTCCAGAGCGGCAATCAGGGCCTCGGCGGCGGGGGTGTTCTCCTTGGTGGAGTTCTTGGTGGCCAGGAACGCATCAATGACCTCGGCCAGCTCAGGCTTGGCAGCCTTCAGGGCCTCGATCTTGGCGATGGTGTTGTCACGAATGACCTTCTGGCCCAGGTACATACCAAAGCCGTGCTCAGCGTTGTCCTCAAACAGGCTATTGGCCCAAGCGGGACCGTGGCCGCTCTCCTTGTTGACGGTGTAGGGAGAGGTGGCAGCGGGACCGCCCCAGATGGAGGAGCAGCCGGTGGCGTTGGAGATGTACATATGCTCGCCGAACAGCTGGGTGATCAGGCGGGCGTAGCTGGTCTCGGCGCAGCCGGCGCAGCTGCCGGAGAACTCCAGCAGGGGCTGGTTGAACTGAGAGCCCTTCACGGTGGTGTCAGCCGGCATACCGGGCTTCTTGCGCACGTTCTCGACGCAGTAATCGAACACGGGCTGCTGATCGGCCTGGCTCTCCTGCGCCTTCATCTCGATGGCGGCAGTGGGGCAGACGGTGACGCACTCGCCGCAGCCCATGCAGTCCAGCGGAGAGACGGTCATGGTGAACTTGTACTCACCGGCCTTGGGCTTGGTGTCGGCCACCTTGATGGAGGCGGGCGCAGCGGCCACTTCGGCCTCGGTCAGGCAGAAGGGACGGATGGTGGCGTGAGAGCACACGAAAGCACACATATTGCACTGGATGCACTTCTCAGCGTTCCACTCGGGCACGGTCACGGCAGTGCCGCGCTTCTCGTAAGCGGAAGCACCCTGCTCGAACTGGCCGTCGGGGTTGTGGGCAAAGGCGGAAACAGGCAGGCTGTCGCCGTCCATCTTGCTGATGGGCTCCAGCAGGTCGCGGACCATCTTCACGGTCTCGGGACGGCCGGTCAGCTCAGCGGCGGGCGCATCGGGCGCAGGGTTGGACCAGCTGGCGGGAATCTCCACCTTGTGGATGGCATCCAGGCCGGCGTCGATGGCGTTCCAGTTCATCTGGACCACCGCATCGCCCTTCTTGCCGTAGCTCTTCTTGGCGGCGGCCTTCATGTAGGCCACAGCGTCATCGATGGGCATCACGTCGGCCAGCTTGAAGAAGGCAGACTGCAGAATGGTGTTGGTGCGCTTGCCCATGCCGATCTCGATGGCCTTGTCAATGGCGTTGACGGTGTACAGCTGGATGTTGTTGTCCGCGATGTACTTCTTGCTCTCGGCGGGCATATGCTTGTCCAGTTCCTCATCGGTCCACTGGCAGTTGATCATGAACACGCCGCCGGGCTTCACGTCCTGCACCATCTTGAAGCCCTTGACCACGTAGCTAGGGTTGTGGCAGGCCACAAAGTCCGCCTGGTTGATGTAGTAGGGGCTGCGGATGGGCTTATCGCCGAAGCGCAGGTGGCTGATGGTCACGCCGCCGGTCTTCTTGGAGTCGTACTGGAAGTACGCCTGAATGTATTTGTCGGTGTGGTCACCGATGATCTTGGTGGAGTTCTTGTTGGCGCCCACGGTGCCATCGCCGCCCAGGCCCCAGAACTTGCACTCTTTGGTGCCGGGGGCGCTGGTGATGGGGGCGGGCTTGACCTCGGGCAGGCTCAGGCCGGTCACATCATCCACAATGCCGATGGTGAAGCGGGCCTTGGGGGCGTCCTTCGCCAGCTCGGTGTAGACAGCGAACACGGAGGAAGGAGGAGTGTCCTTGCTACCCAGACCATAGCGGCCGCCGGTGAGGATCACGTCGTTCAGACCAGCCTCACGCAGGGTAGCGGCCACATCCAGGTACAGAGGCTCGCCCAGGCTGCCGGGCTCCTTGGTGCGGTCCAGCACGGCCACCTTCTTGGCGGTCTTGGGCAGAACCTTCAGCAGAGCGCTGGAAACCCAGGGACGGTACAGGCGAACCTTGATCAGGCCGACCTTCTCACCCTTGGCGGTCAGGTAGTCGATGACTTCCTCGGCCACGTCGCAGATGGAACCCATGGCGATGATCACGCGGTCTGCATCCTCAGCGCCGTAGTAGTTGAACAGATCGTAGTTGGTGCCCAGTTTGGCGTTGATCTTGGCCATGTACTTCTCAACCACGGCAGGCAGAGCCTCGTAGGCGGAGTTGCAGGCCTCACGATGCTGGAAGAACACGTCGCCGTTCTCATGGCTGCCGCGCATGGTGGGATGCTCGGGGTTCAGCGCGTGCTCACGGAACGCCTTCACAGCGTCCATGTTCACCATCTCGGCCAGATCGGCGTAATCCCACTTCTCGATCTTCTGGATCTCGTGAGAGGTACGGAAGCCGTCGAAGAAGTTCAGGAAGGGAACCTTGCCCTCAATGGCGCACAGGTGGGCCACGGGGGACAGATCCATCACTTCCTGGGGATTGGTCTCGGCCAGCATGGCGAAACCGGTCTGACGGCAGGCGTAAACGTCGCTGTGGTCACCGAAAATGTTCAGAGACTGGGTGGCGACGGTACGGGCAGACACGTCAAACACGCAGGGCAGCTGCTCGGCTGCGATCTTGTACATATTGGGGATCATCAGCAGCAGGCCCTGAGAGGCGGTGAAGGTGGTGGTGATGGCACCGGCGGCCAGAGAGCCGTGAACGGTACCGGCAGCGCCGGCTTCCGACTGCATTTCCATCACCTTGACGGTGTTGCCGAACACGTTCTTCAAACCGGCGGCGGACCACTGGTCAACGGTATCGGCCATGGGGCTGGACGGGGTGATGGGGTAAATGGCAGCCACTTCGGTGAACGCATATGCTACGTGCGCCGCAGCGGTATTGCCATCCATAGACTGTTTTGCTCTAGGCATGTTTCTTCCTCCATTACTATTTTTACAGGACCCTTGCGCCGGGGCATCACTCCTGCGGCAAACGCCATTTCGTCAACTGGGCGCAGTATGGCCTTTGCGAGATCCTGCCTCACGCTTATTTTATCAAATGTGCTGAATAAAGTAAACCGATACCGGCGGTTTTCTGAATGAATTTTTTTCTTTTTTACCAAAAGAAAAGGAGAAATGTTTCATCCTTTTTCTTTTTGGGGCATTCGTCCGGCCTTTTGGGCGCGGATGGCAAAAAGAGGTGGGATGTCTTTTCGGCGCATCGGGGCCAGAGGCGGCAGGCGGTTTTGGCCCCGGGCCGGCGCGCTGCCGGGGGCGTTTTGGGGCATTCGGCCGCATTTGACACCGCACCGCCCTTTGTCTATAATGCTAATTGTAGTATTTTAACCATTTACCGGGCTGTTTTATCGGCCCGGGCCATTTGCAAGGAGGAACTTCACCATGGACCCGGACGGCCTTTTAAGCCGCATTGCACCCTACGCCGCCTGCTGCATTGTCAGCGCACTTGTTTTTCTGATTCTGGGCTGGGCCGCTGCCAAAAAGGGCGCGCGCCTGCCCGGCTGGCTCTCCGCCCTGGCCAACCGGCTGGGAGGGCTGGGCAATCAGGAGGCCGTCACCGAGGAACAGCTGCTGGACCTGGTGGACGATGCGGGTGAGCAGGAGGTCATCGACGATGACCAGGCCGAAATGATCAGCAGCGTAGTGGAACTGGCGGACGTGACCGCCGGGCACATCATGACCCACCGCACCGACATGACCGCCCTGGAGGAAAATATGCCCTGCCGGGAGGCCGTGGAGACCGCCCTGGCCAGCGGATGCAGCCGAATGCCCGTCTACCGCAAAACCGTGGATGAGATTGTGGGCATTCTCTATGTGAAGGACCTGCTGGTGCTGATGCGCCGCCCTGAGGAGGCCCACCTGCCCGTGCGGGAGCTGATGCGCCCGGCCATGTTCGTGCCGGAAAGCTGCCCCGCCCAGCGGCTTTTGCTGGACTTCCGCCGCCGCCACACCATGATGGCCGTGGTGGTGGACGAATACGGCGGCACCGCCGGGCTTGTGACCATGGAGGACGTGCTGGAGGAGATCGTGGGCAGCATTCAGGACGAGTACGACCAGGAGGACGAAGAGCTGGCCCCCGTGGAAGGCGGCTATCTGGTGGACGGCGCGCTGGATCTGGAGGACGTGTTCGACGCCTTTGAAATGGAGTTGCCGCCTCTGGAAGAAGGAGAGGAGTTCGGCACCGTGGCCGGGCTGATCACCGAACGGCTGGGCCGCTTTCCCGAGCCGGGCGAGGCCGTAACCGTACACTGGGGCGGGCTGTGCTTTGCCGTGGTCAAAGCCGAAGAGCGCCGGGTGGTGAAGGTGAAGGTCACGAAGGACAGCCCTGAATCTTCTGCCGAGCCTTCCGGCAAATCGGCCCCGGAACCGGCCCAAAAGACCAACTGAACCAGCGGATGCGCGGACGGAAGCTCCGCCGGGGCGGCCCACTTTTTGCAGGCAGCCGCGCCGCTGCCGAAGGAACTTGAAATCAGGAGGGAACCCTCATGGGCCATTTTGAACAGATGCTTTCCAGCGAGACCCAGTTCACCGGGCACATCTTTACCGTCACGCTGGACCAGGTGCGGCTGGAGGACGGCACCACCGCCCCCCGGGAGGTGGTGCACCACCACGGCGGGGCCAGCGTGCTGGCCCTCACCGGGCAGGACGAGGTGTATCTGGTGCGCCAGTACCGCTATGCCCTGGGGCAGGAGCTGTGGGAGCTGCCCGCTGGGAAGCTGGAGCCGGGGGAGGAACCCTTTGAAGCCGCCAAGCGGGAGCTGGCCGAGGAGTGCGGCCTGACCGCCGACCGCTTTGTGGATCTTCAGCCCTTTTACCCCACAGTGGGCTATTGCAGCGAGGTGATCTATACCTGGCTGGCCACCGGGCTGCATCCGGTGCCCATGCATCTGGACGAAGGGGAGTTTCTGACCCCGGAAAAAGTCCCCTTTGCCGAGGCGCTGGCCATGGTGCTGGACGGCCGCATTCGGGACGGCAAAACCGTGGCCGGCCTGCTGAAGGTGCAGGCCTTGCGCGCCGCCGGGAAGCTGTAAGCGCCGGGCCGCCCGTTCCGCCTGCGGCTTGGCCCTCGCCGGAACCGCAAAGGCGGCAGCCAGTTTCATCCGCCGATTCCGGCCGCAAAAACCGCAAAGCAAAAAGCCGAAGGAACCCAGGGTTCCTTCGGCTTTTTTAATGCGCGATTGAATTTGGCGGGCGCTTTACTGGTTCTTCTTGGCCTGAGCCTTGGCGAAGAACTTCTCGTTGGCCACGATGAAGCGCTCGTGCTCGCCCTCGCCGATCTTGCCGGTCTGGTCAAACACTTCCACCTTGAACACCAGCTTGCGGCCTTCCACGGCAATCAGCTCGGTGCGGGCGGTCACGATCAGGCCCACGGGGGTGGCGGCCAGATGCTTCACCCGCAGCTCGGTGCCCACGGTGCCGCTGCCCTCTTCCAGATAGGGCTGCACGCTCTCCCAAGCAGCCTTCTCCACCAGCGCGATCATGGCGGGGGTGGCGTACACCTGCAGCGCACCGCTGCCCATGGTGGCGGCGGTGTTCTTTTCTGTTACCAGGCACTCGGCCTGGCCCTTAATGCCCACATTCAGCATAGCGTTTTCCTTTTCTGCCGCAAAGCGGTCTTGGTTGGCGGCGGCCGCTGGGCTGCCGCATGAATTGCGTTCCGGTTCGGGCTGCTTTCCCACGGGCGGCCCGTTCCGAGTATAGTACGAAACGCTCTGCCGCGCAAGGGGAAAGGCGATTACTCCTCGTCCGATTCGGTCACAGGCTCCGCCGCATCCGGCTGCTCGATGGGGGCCTGGGCGTTCTCCTCGTCCCGCTCGCTGCGGGCCACGGTAACCACCCGGTCGCTCTCGGCCAGGCGCATGACCCGCACGCCGCTGCCGTAACGGCTCTGCACGTTGATGTCCGCCGCGTGCATCCGGATCAGGATGCCCTCCTGGCTGATGAGGATCACATCGTCGTCGTCGTCCAGAATCTTCACGCCGGCCACGCTGCCCTGGGCGTAGTTGCGGATGCCCTTGCCGCCGCGGCTCTGCAGGCGGTAGTCACTCAGCTGGCTGCGGCGGCCCTTGCCGCCCTCGGTCACGGTGAACACCGTGGCGCCCTCGCGGGCCACGCCGGCGCCCACCACATAGTCGCCCTCGGCCAGATTGATGGCGCGCACGCCATGGCTGGTGCGGCCCACGCTGCGGGCATCGCTCTCGGCAAAGCGGATGGCCTGGCCGTCGTGGGTGGCCAGCACCAGTTCGTCCTCGCCGCTGGTGATGTGGGTCCAGGCCAGGGCGTCGCCCTCGTACAGGCTCACCGCATTCAGGCCGCCGCGGCGGATGTTGGCATACTCGGCCAGGGCGGTGCGCTTGATAAGGCCGTTTTGGGTGATCATGGTCAGGTAGCCGTCCTGGCTGCCGTCCGGCTGACGCAGCATGGTGGTGATCTTCTCACCCTCCTGCAGCTGCAGCAGGTTCACGATGTTGGTGCCCTTGCTGGTGCGGCTGCCCTCGTAGATCTGGTAGCCCTTCAGGCGGAACACCCGACCCGTGTTGGTGACAAACAGCATATGGTCGTGGGTGGAACCGATGAACAGCTCCTCCACAAAGTCCTCTTCCTTGGTGGCCATGCTGGAAATGCCGCGGCCGCCGCGGCGCTGCACCTGATAGGTATCCTTGGGCTGGCGCTTGATGTAACCCTCGTGGGTCAGGGTGAACACGCACTCCTCCTCGGGGATCAGATCCTCAATGTCCACCTCGCCGGACACATGGGCAATCTCGGTGCGGCGGTCGTCGCCGAACTTCTCCTTCAGGGCAGTCAGCTCGTTCTTCACGATGGCCAGCACCCGGCTGTCGTCGTTCAGGATGGCGGTCCAGTCGGCGATTTTGCCGCTCAGGTCGCTCAACTCGTTCTCGATTTTCTTGATCTCCAGACCGGCCAAGCGGCCCAGAGGGAACTTGCAGATGGCGTCGGCCTGCACATCGTCAAAGCCGAACTGCTCCATGATGGCGGTCTTGGCCTCGGCCTGCCCGCCGCCGCAGTGGCGGATGGCGTAGATGACCTCGTCCACAATGTCCACGGCCCGCTTCAGGCCTTCCAGAATGTGGGCGCGCTCCCGGGCCTTCTTCAGGTCGAACTGGGTCCGGCGGCGGATGACCTGATCCTGGAATTCCACATACCGCTGCAGCATGGTTTTCAGGGTCATGATCTTGGGCACGCCGTTGTCCAGCGCCAGCAGAATCACGCCCACGGTGTCCTGCAGCTGGGTGTAGCGGTACAGGTTGTTCAGCACCACCTGGGGGTTGGCTTCCTTCTTCAGCTCCACCACCACCCGCATACCATGCCGGTTGGACTCGTCGTTCAGGTCGGAGATGCCCTCGATGCGCTTCTCCTTCACCAGGTCGGCGATGCTCTCGATCATGCGGGCCTTGTTCACCATGTAGGGAATTTCGGTGATGACGATCTGGTAGCGGCCGTTCTTCTTTTCCTCAATTTCGGCGCGGCCCCGCAGGGTGATCTTGCCGCGGCCGGTGGCGTAGGCGGCGCGGATGCCGGAGCGGCCCATGATGATGCCGCCGGTGGGAAAATCCGGGCCCTTGATGTAATCCATCAGGCCGGCCAGGTCGATCTCCGGGTCGTCGATGAGGGCGATGCAGCCGTCCACCACTTCGCACAGGTTGTGGGGCGGAATGTTGGTGGCCATGCCCACGGCAATGCCGGTGGAGCCGTTGCACAGCAGGTTGGGGAACCGGCTGGGCAGAACGTGGGGCTCCTTCTTGGTTTCGTCAAAGTTGGGGTCCCAGTCGATGGTGTCCTTCTCAATGTCGGTGAGCAGCTCGCAGGCCATTTTGCTCATGCGGGCCTCGGTGTAACGGTAGGCAGCCGGGGGGTCACCGTCCACGCTGCCGAAGTTGCCCTGGCCGTCCACCAGCGGGTAGCGCATACTGAAGTCCTGCGCCAGACGCACCATGGCGTCATAAACAGAGGCGTCGCCATGGGGGTGGTAGGCACCCAGCACCGCACCCACCGTATCGGCGGATTTGCGGTAAGGATGCTGGGGGTCGTTGCCGCGCTCGTGCATGGTGTACAGAATGCGGCGGTGCACCGGCTTCAGGCCGTCCCGCACGTCGGGCAGGGCACGGCTGACGATGACGGACATGGAGTAATCCAGAAAGGCGGATTCGATCTCCTGCTTCACATCGCGCACAATGGTTTTTGTGCCGCTGCCGGGAATCATCACATAATCTTCGTTCATTGCTTGCTCCTTGGTCAAAAGAGAGGTTCACACGGAACCCGTTTTTATAAGCAGGGAAGGGCGGTCATTCCTGTACGCCGCGGTGCTGCAGGCCGTAGCAGGTCAGATCGTTTTTGCCGGTTTTGAGGTTTTGACGGAACTCAAACGTGAGTGCGCCGTAATAGTCCCGGTTGTTGTAATCAATGCTGAGGTATTTCCAGCTGCTGTATTCCGACTGGCTGCACCAGACCGATACCTCGCTGCCGGTCACGTCAAAATAGATGCTGCTGGCGTCTGCCAAATAGGGAACGATGGTCTCGGGCACCCCCAGCTTTTCCAGCACAACGGTCAGGTCATCGCCCACGGCAATGCCCCGGGGCAGGGTGGGTTCCGGGCCTTCCTGCCGGTAGGAATTGTCCCACCCGCCCAGATTGTCGAACTCCACCCGCAGGGTGCTGCTGCCGCTCAGCTGGTCGCGGCTGATGGTCACGTTCTCATTTTTGAAGTGCTCGACCCGGTACCATTCCTCGGTGCCGTTGTCGTTGTAGCTGTCTTCGGTGACGGGCAGCCAGGCCTGCAGCTCCTCGCCGGTCCACTGGGCGAAGGGCCGCCCCTCCAGCACCAGCTCCTCGCTGGTGGGGAAAACCCCGGCCAGCTGATTGAGGGAATTCCCGGTGGCCGTTTGAATCAACCGGTCAAGCAGGTCGCTGCTGCCGGTGGCTTCGTAGCCCTTCTGCAGGGTGGCCAGCGCCTCATCGGGGGCGCTCAGGTCGTTCTCATAGAGGTCTGCCAGCTTTTCGTAGAGGTACGCGTGGCTGTAGTCGCTTTCCTTCTGCTGGCTCAGCCAGGTTTCGGCCAGCTGGGCCGCCCGCTGAGGGTTGCCGTCGGCCACGTACTTGTCCATGACCGACTCCAGTTTGTCCTGGCTCACCGAGCCGCAGGCGCACAAAGCCGCCAGCAGGGCGGCACACGCCGCAAGCGAAAGACAGCGTTTCATCTTCATGGCAAGGCCCTCACAAAGTCACACATCTAGATTGGCGTAAATGGCGTTCTTCTCAATGAACTGGCGGCGGGGTTCCACCTTGTCGCCCATGAGGATGGTGAAGGCCTCATCGGCCTTCTCGGCGTCCTCAATGGTGATCTTCACAATAACCCGGTTGTCCGGGTTCATGGTGGTTTCCCACAGCTGTTCGGGGTTCATCTCACCAAGGCCTTTGTAGCGGCTCACCTTGGCGCCGGGCATTTCGGCGCTGATCTTGGCCATTTCGGCTTCGTTGTAGGCATACTTCACGTTCTGGCCCTTCTGCAGCTTGAACAGCGGGGGCTGGGCGATGTAGACATAGCCGCCCTCGATGAGGGGCCGCATGAAGCGGAAGAAGAAGGTGAGCATCAGGGTGCAGATGTGGCTGCCGTCCACATCGGCATCGGCCATGATGAACACCTTGTGGTAGCGCAGCTTGGAGATATCAAACTCATCCCCCAGGCCGCAGCCCAGGGCGGTGACCACCGGCATGAGCTTTTCGTTGCCGTACACCTTGTCCAGCCGGGCCTTTTCCACGTTCAGCATCTTGCCCCACAGGGGAAGGATGGCCTGAATGCTGGAGTCGCGGCCCATCTTGGCGCTGCCGCCGGCGGAATCACCCTCGACGATGTAAATTTCGGTCTTGGAGGGGTCTTTTTCGCGGCAGTCGGCCAGCTTGCCGGGCATACGGCTGGTTTCCAGCGCGCTCTTGCGGCGCACCAGCTCGCGGGCGCGCTGGGCCGCAGCGCGGGCGCGGGCAGCCTGGGTGGCCTTTTCATACAGGGCCTTGGCCACGCCGGGGTTCTCTTCCAGGAACTCCTTCAGCTTGGTGTATACCATGCCGGACACCAGGGTGCGAATCTCGGTGTTGCCCAGCTTGGCCTTGGTCTGGCCCTCAAACTGGGCCTCGGTGAGCTTGACGCTGATGACGCAGACCAGGCCCTCGCGCACATCGTTGCCGGAGAGGTTCTCGTCCTTGTCCTTCAGGTAGCCCTTCTCGCGGCCAAAGTCGTTGATGGCGCGGGTGAGGGCAGCCTTGAAGCCCTCCTCATGGGTGCCGCCGTCCGGGGTGTGGACGTTGTTGGCAAAGCTGAGGATCAGCTCGTTGTAGCTGGAGGAGTACTGCATGGCCACCTCGGCCTGGGCGTTTTCAATCTGGCCCTTCAGGTAGATCACCTGGGGGTGCAGCACCTCGTTCTCCCGCTTTTTCTGCAGGTATTCCACGAAGCTGCGAATGCCGCCCTCGTAGCACATACTCTCCTTCAGCACCGGCTCTTCCCGGTTCGGGTCGGGCCGCTCATCGGTGAGGGTGATGCGCACGCCTGCGTTCAGGAAGGCTTCTTCCCGCAGACGGGTGAGCAGGGTGTCGTAGTCATACACGGTGGTGTCGGTGAACATCTCCGGGTCCGCCTTAAAGCGCACGGTGGTGCCGGTGGTGTCGGCAGGGCCGATCTTTTCCAGCGGGCCGTCCGCCACGCCGCGCTTGAAGGTCTGGCGGTATTCGCTGCCGTCCCGGCGCACCCGCACCTCCAGCCACTCGCTCAGGGCATTGACCACCGAAGCGCCCACGCCGTGCAGGCCGCCGGAGACCTTGTAGCCGGAGTTGTCGCCGCCGAACTTGCCGCCGGCGTGCAGCACCGTGAACACGACCGTCACGGCGGGGATGCCCAGCTTGGGCTGGATGTCCACGGGGATGCCGCGGCCGTTGTCGTTGACTTCCAGGATGTTGTCCTTCTTGATGGTCACTTCAATGTGGTTGCAGTAACCGGCCAGGGCCTCGTCGATGGAGTTGTCCACAATCTCGTACACCAGGTGATGCAGGCCGCGGGGGCCGGTGGAGCCGATGTACATGCCGGGGCGTTTGCGCACGGCCTCCAGGCCCTCCAGGACCTGGATCTGGCTGCCGTCGTACTCATGCTCGTTCTGGGGCCGTTCCAGGTTTTCGATGTCAGGCATTCAAGTTCCTCCTTCTTGCTGCTGCCGGGCAGGGAACCGGCAGATGGTTTGCGGGGGCCGCGGCCGCGTTTTTGGCGGCAGGCCCTGCCCTGCGGATGGGCGGCACGGAAACCGGCAGGGCCGGTGGCTCCGCTTTGCCCGGAAAAGCCGATGGCCCGTGGGCCGAACGGCGGATCGCATCGTAATTTACCGGCGCTTGCGGCGGATGCCGCGGCGGGCGCGGGCGCCCAGCGTCACCGAAGAGACCGGGCTGGTGTACACCGTGGTCTCGCTGGGCCAATCGGTGAGGATGAAGCTTTTGGGCAGCTCGCCCCCCAGGTCGATGACCGCGCCCTCGCTTTCGGCCAGGCGCAGAAATTTGCGGGTGCGGGCCGAAACGGTGGTGGTGTCCATATCAAAAATGCCGATCACATCCCGGTCGTTCAGGATGTAATCCTGCCCAAGGTGAAAGTACATGGAGCCTCCTTTTGCATCCGGGGCGTCACGCCTGGGTGACGGCCCCGTTTTCCAGCCGGTACACCCGGCCCTCGGCGCGGCCGAAGGCAGCGCTGTCGCAGGCGGTCACAAACACCTGCTTGCCGGTCATCCGGGTGAGAAGGTAATTCTGGCGGGCGTCGTCCAGCTCGCTGAGCACATCGTCCAGCAGCATCACCGGATGCTCGCCGGTCACGGCCTCGGCCTGGGTGGCCTCGGCCAGCTTCAGGGCCAGAACCGCGCTGCGCTGCTGGCCCTGGCTGCCGTACACCCGGGCGGGCTGCCCGTCCAGCAGAACCTCCAGGTCCTCCCGGTGGGGGCCGGCCAGGCAGAAGCCCGCCCGCAGCTCCGCGGGGCGCAGCCGGCGGTAGGCCTCCAGCAGGCTGCCCTCAAACGTGGCCTTGTAGGCCAGGTTCAGTTTCTCCCGCCCCTGGCTGATGCGGCGGTAGTTCTCCACGGCCAGGGGGGTCAGGGCTTCCAGATAGGCGATGCGCCGGCCGGTCACCTCCTGCCCGAAGGCTGCCAGCTGCTGGTCGTACACTTCCAACAGGTCGCCGGCGTCCGGCAGGCGGTTGTACTGCTTGAGCAGGGCGTTTTTCTGGGCCAGCACCCGGCTGTAACGGCGCAGGGCCGCCAGATACCCGGGGTACAGCTGGCAGAGGGCCGCATCCAGAAAGCGGCGGCGGCCGCCGGGGCTGCCCTTGATCAGGCCCAGATGGTCCGGCTCAAACACCACGGCGGTGAAGGTGCCCGCCAGGCTGGCGGCGCGGCCCTTGTCCACCCCGTTCAGCCGAGCGGTGCGGCCGGGGCGCTGGGTGCCGGGGCCGCCCACGGTCAGGTAGATGGTCTGCACCCGGCCGCCGCACTCGGCCGCGCCGTCCAGCACGGCAAAGTCCGCCCCGCGGCGGATCATCTCGGCATCCTTGGCCGCCCGGAAGCTCTTAGCCCCGGTAAGCATCCAGACGGCCTCCAGCAGGTTGGTTTTGCCTTGGCCGTTCTCGCCGCAGAGCACGTTCAGCCCGTCCTCCGGCTCAATGAGCGCATGGGGGATGTTCCGCCAGTTTTCCAGGGCAAGGCGCGTCAGCTTCACTGGGCCTGCCGGACGGCAACGGTGCGCCCGGCCAGGGTAACGGTGTCGCCGCCCCGCAGCTTTTTGCCGCGCATGGTGCACACTTCGCCGTTTACCTGCACCTGGCCCTGCTGGATCAGCAGCTTGGCTTCGCCGCCGGTCTCCACCAGGCCGGCAAATTTCAGCATGGCGTCCAGTTTGATGAAGTCGGTGTGGATGAGAATGGAATCCATGGTATCAGCCTTCCTGCGTGCTGTTCGTAGCGCGCGTACATTGCGTGTATAATAATACAAGTTTTATGGGATTTTTGTGAGAGTTTTTTAGCGGTGAGATCCGGCGTTTTATTTTTGGCGCCGTTTTCGGCAGAGTGCTGCTGCGCGGCCGCTCGGCCCGTAGTTATACAAATCGTATAATTCCAGGTATTCCGCGCCCCTTACTCGTTTTTGAAGCGGATGGGCAGCACCAGATAGATGAAGTCCTCCCCGTCCGGGGGCAGGATCTTCACGGGGCTGAGGGGGCCGTTCATCTCCATGCGCACCTGCGCACAGCCGCTGGCCCGAAGCGCATCCAGCAGGTACCGGTTGTTGAAGCCGATCTCCTGGGGTTCGCCCTCCACCACGGCGGGGAACTCATCCTCCACCTTGCCGAGAGAAGTTTTACAATTTACCGTTACTTTTCCATCTTCAAAGCGAATGCGGAGCGGGTCTTTCAGCCGTTCGGTGATCACCAGGCTGGCGCGCTCGATGCAGTCGATGAACTCCCGCGTGTCAATGAGGGCGCTGGTTTTGCAGCCGGCCGGCAGGGCCTTTTCGTAGTTCAGAAATTCGCCCACGATGAGGCGGCTGAGAATGGTGTAGCCCTTAGCGGTGGAAAAAACGACGAATTGACGATTGGCATTGATCTGCACTTCCTCGTCCTCGTCGCCGATCAGCTTGTTGACCTCGGTGAGGGTCTTGGAGGGAATGATGATCCGGATGTCCTTTTCCGCCTTGAAGGGGCGCTTGAGAATGGCCAGCCGGTAGCCGTCTACGGCCACCACCGTGGTTTCGTCCGGCTCGATTACGAACAATTCACCGGTGTGCGCCGGTTTTTTGTCGTCCTGGCTGACGGCGTAGATGGTCTTGTTGATCATCTCGTGCAGCTCGCTGGCCTTGAGGGTCAACGTGGGGGTTGCGCCGGGGTTCGGCAGGGCGGGGAAATCGTTCAGGTTCAGGGCGGTTAGCTCAAATTTTGCCGTACCACCGCGAATTTCAACGGTGCCATTGTCGTTCAGGGCCAGTTCCACCTCACCGGAAGGCATCCGGCGAACCATGTCGCCCAGCAGCTTTGCGTTCAGCACGCACTCGCCGGGGGTGCGCACATTGGCTTCGATGGTGATGGTGATGGCCAGTTCCAGATTGTAACAGGTGAGGGTCAGGCTGAAGCCGTCCGCCACCATGTGAATTCCCTCCAGCGCCGAGATGGAGGAGCGGAGCGTGACCGCCCGGCTGACACCGTCAATGGCATTGGAGAGAAGCGTCTTTTCACAGACAATATTCATTTATTGGTCCTCTTTCCTGGGTTGATAAAAACGGTTGAAGTTGGAAGGAACAGCAAACCTGCTTCGTTAGAAACCACACGTTTGAAGTAGCAATAGTAGGGGGTGGGGAATTTGTGGAAAAACCCGCAGAGCCCCATCAATGCTGGAAATTCGGGTGGTGGAAGGATTTGCAAAACTTGTGGAGTGGTTGTTGGAGATGTTGAAAGCTGGGGCATTTCAACATCTCGTGTGGATTACGGGAGTTGAATGTTGAAAAGTCTGTTGAAAATGTGGATAACTTTCCGTGGGTGTTCTATGGAGAAATGACGCACACGAAAACGCCGTTTTGAAGGGCTGGTTTCGCAAAAGAAACTAAAGGGCAGACCTGCCCCCGCAGAGCCTACAGCGCTTTGTTTTACAGAATGGAATGTTCAGGTGCGCACGTTTTTGATGATGTCCTCCACGGTTTCCCGCAGGCGGGTGTCGGTCTGGATGCTCTTGCTCATGACCTTGAGGGAGTAGACGATGGTGGAGTGGTCCCGGCCGCCCACCTCTTTGCCGATGTCCTCCATGCTCATGCCGGTGATCTCCCGGATGACATAGATGGCGGTGCGGCGGGCCGCAGCCACGGCGGAGTTGCGTTTGGCGCTGCGGATGTCCGCCGCCGAGACGGAATAGGTGCGGGCCACCTCGCTGATGATCTTCTCCACGGTGATGGGCACGGGCTGGGTCTCGCTGAGAATGTCCCGGATGGCGTTCTGGGCCACCCCGATCACCGGGCTGATGCCCTCCAGCATGTAGTAGGCGTTCAGCTTTTTGACCGCGCCCTCCAGCTGGCGGATGTTGTTTTTTAAGTTGTTGGCGATGTACTCCACCACCTCGTCGGGCAGTTCCAGGCCCAGCAGTTCGGCTTTGCGGCGGATGATGGCCACCCGGGTCTCGTAATCGGGGGGCTGAATGTCTGCGGTGAGGCCCCACTCAAAGCGGGTGCGCAGCCGGTCGTCCAGGGTTTTGATCTCCTTGGCAGGGCGGTCGCAGGCCAGCACGATCTGCTTGCCCGCGTTGTGCAGCGTATTAAAGGTATGGAAGAACTCCTCCTGGGTGGACTCCTTGCCGGCGATGAACTGAATGTCGTCCACCAGCAGCAGGTCGGCCTGGCGGTACTTCTGGCGGAATTCCTCCGTGCTGCCGGACCGGATGGCGGTGATGATCTCGTTGGTGAACTTCTCACAGTCCACATAGACGATATTGAAATCCGGATGGTTCTTGCGGATCTCGATCTGAATGGCGTTCAGCAGGTGGGTTTTGCCCAGGCCCGAGTTGCCGTAGATGAACAGGGGGTTGTAGGCCCCCGAGGGGTTGGCCGCCACAGCCTGGGCTGCCGCATAGGCGAACTGGTTGGAGGAGCCGCGGATGAAGTTCTCAAAGGTGAACTCATACCGGCCGCTGGGCAGGGTGGCCACCTTGTCCGGGTCGTTGGCGGGGGTGACGGGCAGGCTGGGCACCATCAGCTCCAGGTTGACCTCAAACCCCAGCACGCTTTTGAAGGCGTCCTTCAGAAGCGGAATGTAACGGTCCCGCACGATCTTGCAGATGAACTCGTTGCGCACGCTGAGCACCACATGGTTGGAGTTTTCAAAGCTCACCGGCTGCAAACCGTCAATGTACAAATTGTAGGTGGCGTCCACCAGATAGTCTTTGCAGTACAGCTTGACCGCGTCCAAAACGTCGTTGAATGAATCCATGCTCTGTTTCCACACTCCAAAGAAAGTTTGGGCAGCGCGGCGGCCCAAAAGGCCCCATCATGGCCTCGGCCGCTGCTGCCGTTTCGTCATCGCGCCCGGTGGGGGCGCAGGCTGTATCCTGCCCGGCCGGCCTTTCCGGGCAGGCCGGTGCGCTGCTTTTCGGTACGGTGCGGGCCGGCCCAAAGGCTGCCCGCTGCGAAAAAAGAGCGCAAAAACCGCTGCCCCGGCCCTTCTTGAACGAAAGCGGGGCTGAGGAAAAGCGGGGTGCGCCGGGCAACGGCGGTTGAAAACTGCCGCCCCGACGGATTGATTCCAGATAAAGTGAGTATAGCACATTTTTGGCCACGTTACAACAGCCTGTACGCCTATATATTAGGTATTATATAGGCGCGGAGACATTTTTGACTTGAAAGGCCTCAAAAGCGCTTAAAAAGGGCCGTGCAGGCGGGGCGCAGCCCCGGTTAAAACTTTCCACACCAGGGCGGGGCCAAAACCCGTTTGCCGCCCTGCTGCCCGCCCGGGCGGCCGCCGCCCCGCCTGCCGGCCGAAGCCGGGGCAGGCCAAACGGGCCAAGCGCCCCGGAAACTGCCGCCCAGCGGACAAAAAATTCGCAAAATTTCGCCGCAGGTGTTGACATGGTGCCCTCCGGTGAGATATAATTTTAATCTGCAAGGCTCTGTGTATCTGTTTACCTGTCGGCCTGCACGTTAAATTTGGCCCGCGTTCTGCGGGTAGTACAATGGAGGATCGAGCGATGAAGAGAACCTATCAGCCCAAGAAGCGTCAGCGTTCCGGCGTGCATGGCTTTTTGAAGCGCATGGCATCCAAGAATGGCCGCAAGGTCATCAACGCCCGCCGTGCCAAGGGCCGCGCTAAGCTGGCCGCCTGAGTCGGCAGTTCAATTCTTTGAAAAAAAGGCCACTGATCGCTGTATCTGTGGCCTTCTTTTTCAATATACGCACTTTTTCATGCCAAAGGAGGCCTTCATCCATGCGCTATCGGCCCATCTGCCGCAACATTGAATACGCCCGGGTTTACCGCCGGGGCAAGAGCTATGTGGCGCCTCAGCTGGTGCTGTATGTGTGCAAAAACCGGTTGGGCCGCACCCGGGTGGGCTTTACGGCCACCAAAAAGGTGGGCCACGCGGTGCAGCGCAACCGGGCGCGCCGGGTGATGCGGGCGGCCGTTGCGGCCCACCTGCCCTACGATGTGGGCGGGTACGACCTGATTTTTGTGGCCCGGGCCGCCACCGCCCGGGTGAAGAGCACCCGGCTGGAAAAAACCGTGGTGCGGCTGCTGGCCCAGGCCGGGCTGCCCGGCGGTGAGGCACCGAAGGCATGAAGTGGGTTCGCCGCCTGGTGTGCGCGCCCATCCGCCTGTATCAGAAGTTCATTTCGCCCTGTCTGGGGCACAACTGCCGCTTTCTGCCCACCTGCAGCCAGTATGCCATTGAGGCCATTATGATGCATGGGGTGCTGAAGGGCGGGCTGCTGGCCATGTGGCGCATTCTGCGCTGCAACCCCTGGGGCGGGCATGGGTTTGACCCGGTGCCCCCCAAGGGCCGGTGGCACAACTGAGGCGGGCCGCGCTCCTCCTTATTTCTATTCTTTTGTCACCTTGTGACTTTTCCGCCTGCGCTGGAAGAGTCCTACGATTATAATACAAGCCCCAGGCGCAGGCGGGGCAGAATGGAAGGATTTGCAATGGGAATTATCGGTTTTCTGGCGGTGCCGCTGGGATATGTAATGCGTGCCATTTACGGCGCGGTGCAGAACTACGGCGTGGCCATCATCCTCTTTACGGCGCTGGTTAAGGTGTGCCTGCTGCCCCTGACCATCCACCAGCAGAAGAGCACCGCGAAGATGAGCGTGTTCAACCCCATGATCCAGGACATCCAGAAGAAGTATGCCAAGGATCAGGAACGCGCCCAGGAAGAAATGATGAAGCTGCAGGAGGAGTACGGCTTCAGCCCCACGGCCGGCTGTGCCCCCATGGCCCTGAACCTGCTGATCATGTTCGGCGTGATCGAACTGGTGTACCGGCCGCTGCAGTACGTGCTGATGATCGGCAGTGATGCGCTGAGCGAGGCGGTTGCCCTGCTGGGCATGGCTGCCCGCGATTACCGCGGCCAGGTGCTGCTGATCCAGACCATCAAGGGCATGAGCGCGGATGCCGCCGCCGCCCAGTTCACCAGCCTGACCACCGACCAGATCACGGCCATTCAGGGCTTCCAGATGAATTTTTTGGGCATTGACCTGTGCGCCACCCCTCAGATGGCCCTCAACGCGCTGCTGATCCTGCCCATTCTCAGCCTGCTGAGCATGCTGCTGATGAACTACATCACCATGAAGATGAGCGGCCAGGAAATGACCGGCACCATGAAGTATATGCCCTGGATGATGAGCCTGATGTTCGTGTGGATCAGCTTCACCCTGCCCGTTGGCTTCTCGCTGTACTACACCGTTTCCAACCTGCTGGGCGTGCTGAGCAGCCTCATCGCCAAGAAGGTCTACGACCCCGCCAAGATGAAGGAACAGTACAAGGCTGAGATGGAAGCCAAGCGCAAGGAAAAGAAGCGCAAGAAGCAGGTAACTGTGAAGGATAAGGACGGCAAGGCCACCACCAAAGAGGTGAGCGAGCAGGAGCTGGCCCGCCTGCGGCTGGAAGCCGCCCGTGCCCAGGATGCTGAAAAGTACAAGGACGAGCGCACTGAGCGGCTGTCCTGAGGGAGGTAAAACCTTATGCGTCGTATCGTCATGACCGGAAAAACCGTGGATGAAGCGGTGGAAGCGGCCTGCACCCAGCTGGGCGTGAGCCGCGATGACCTGAATGTGACCTATCAGGTGCTGGAAATGCCCGTGCGCAAGCTGTTTAAGTCGGTGCCCGCGCGGGTGGAGGTGACGGTGGAGGAGGAAGAGACCCCCGCCGCCCCCGAAACCGCCCCTGTGCAGGAGGTCGCCCCGGCTGTGGAAGAGGCAGCCCCGGCCCCTGCACCGGTGGAGGAGACCCCGGCCCCGCAGCCGGAACCGGCTGCCCCCGTGCAGGAGGAGGCCGCTGCCCCCGAACAGGCCCCGGCAGAGGAAGCCGCTGAGGCCGACGAAGAGACCGAAGTGCCGCTGGATATTGAGAACGACCCGCGCCTGTCCGCCGCGGTGGCTTACCTGACCGAGGTGTTCGCCGCCATGGGCGTGACTCAGGTTGCCTTTACCGCCGTGCAGAAGGGCGAGGCCACCATCCTGAAGGTGGAAGGCGAGAACGTGGGCGCCCTCATCGGCCGCCGCGGTGAAACCATGGAGAGCCTGTCGTATCTGGCCAGCCTGGTGGCCAACCGGCAGAAGGGCGATTACCTGAAGCTGGGGCTGGATGTGGCCGGTTACCGCGGCAAGCGGGAGAGCGACCTGGAGGCCCTGGCCCGGCGCATCGGTGCCAAGGTGGCCAAGACCGGCCGCCCCTTCGCCATGGAGCCCATGAACCCCTACGAGCGCCGGCTGATCCACAGCGCCATTGGCAAGATGGAAGGCCTGCGCAGCGAGAGCCGCGGCGAGGGCAGTGACCGCCGCGTGGTGATTTACTCCACCGGCCCCAATGCCAAGCCGGAGCGCGCCCCCCGCAAGGGTGGCCGGCCTGCCGGCAAGGGCGGCCGCCCGCCCCGCCGCGATGGACGCCCCGGCCGTGATAGCAGCCGCCGCGGCCCCCGGCCCTCCGGCGTGCCCGCACGGGAATTCGCCGACCGGCCCCGCAACCCCGAGGCCGCGCCGCAGGCCCCGGTGCGCACCGAGCGCATCAACGACGCCGCCGATTTTGAGCTGTTCGGCAAGATCGAGCTGTAAGAAGCTTTCCGAAAGCGTTCGGAACGGTCGAATGTCTGCATTATGAAAAAGCCGCCGCCCCTTTGGTGCAAACCAGGGGCGGCGGCTTTTTGCGTGCGCAGCCCTACGGTGCCTGCTTTTCTTTTGGGCGGCCCTGTGTTACAATGTATCTGATTTTGGATTTTGCGATTTTTTGCGCCGTGCGCCGGTGGGCGGCGGCAGAATGGGGGAAGCTGCTATGCTGGATTTGAACCGAACCATCTGTGCGCTGGCCACCCCGCCCGGTGAGGGCGGCATTGCGGTAGTGCGCCTGTCCGGCCCGGCGGCGTACCCGGTGGCCGAGCGGGTGTTCCGGCCCGCAAACCCCGCCAAAAAGGTGGCCGAGGCCAAGGGCTACACGGCCCTGTTCGGCCATTATCTGCTGGACGGCCAGCGCATGGACGAGGTGGTCGCCCTGTTTTACCGCGCCCCCCACAGCTACACCGGCGAGGACGTGGTGGAGCTTTCCTGCCACGGCGGGCGGGCCATGGCGGACGGGCTGGTGCAGGCCTGCCTGAAGGCCGGGGCCGCCCCCGCCGGGCCGGGCGAGTTTACCCGCCGCGCGCTGGAAAACGGCCGCATGAGCCTGACCCAGGCCGAGGCCGTGATGGAGATCATCGGGGCGGCCGGGCGGCAGGGGGCGGCCCTGGCGGCGGCCCAGCTGGGCGGCGCACTGGCCGGGCGCATCGGGGCCATTCAGGCCGATCTGACCGAGCTGGCCAGCCATCTGGCCGCCTGGGTGGACTTTCCCGAAGAGGACGTGCCGGAGCTGGAACCTGCCCGGCTGGACGCTACCCTGGCCGGGGCTGAGGCCCGGTTACAGCAGCTGATCGACGGCTACGGGGCCGGGGCGGTTCTGCGCCATGGGGTGGACACCGCCATCATCGGCCGGCCCAACGTGGGCAAAAGCACGCTGCTGAACCTGCTGGCGGGCTTTGAGCGGGCCATTGTGACCCCCGTGGCGGGTACCACGCGGGATTTGGTGGAGCAGGCCGTGATGTTGGGGCAGACCCCCCTGAACCTGTGGGACACTGCGGGCCTGCGGGAAACCGACGATGTGGTGGAGGCCGAGGGCATCCGGCGCAGCAACCAGAAATTTGAGGAGGCCGGGTTGATTCTGGCGGTGTTCGACGGTTCGGCCCCCGCCACGGAGGAGGACCGGGCGCTGGCCGCCCGCTGCAAAGGCCGCCGGGCCATTGCGGTGCTGAACAAAGAGGACCTGACCGCCGCCCCCGGCGTGTTTGACCAGACCCTGCTGGAGGGCTGCTTTGACCGGGTGGTGACGCTTTCGGCCACCGAGCCGGCCGCCCGGGACACGCTGGCCCAGGCGGTGGATTCCCTCATGGGCACCGCCGGGCTGGACCCGAATGCCGGGGCTTTGTGCAGCCAGCGCCAGCTGGCCGCCGCCGTGGCCGCGCGGGACGCCCTGGCCGGGGCGAGGCAGGCCCGGGCCGACGGTTTTGACCTGGACGCGGTGGGCGTCTGCCTGGACGATGCGCTGGAAGCGCTGTGCCGCCTGACCGGCGAGGACGCCGGCGAAGCGGTGATCGACCAGGTGTTCAGCCGCTTCTGCGTGGGCAAGTAACCCCGCGGGCACGGCATAAAACGGGCATAAAACGGCTTGAAAAGAACACGGGGCAAATGGCCCCGAAGTGATAGGACGGGAACATGAACCATCTGGATGACTATGACGTAATTGTGGTGGGCGCGGGCCACGCGGGCATTGAAGCCGCCCACGCCGCCGCCATGCTGGGGGCGCGCACGGCGGTGTTTACCATCAGCCTGGATTTTATCGGCAATATGCCCTGTAACCCCTCCATCGGCGGCACCGCCAAGGGCCATCTGGTGCGGGAGCTGGACGCGCTGGGCGGCCTGATGGGCCGCGCGGCGGATGAGACCTACCTGCAGAGCCGGATGCTGAACCGTGGCAAAGGCCCGGCGGTGCACAGCCTGCGGGTGCAGACCGACCGCAAGCGCTACCACATGGTGATGAAGCACCTGCTGGAACAGACCCCGAACCTGTACATTCATCAGGCGGAGATCACCGGCGTGGACATTGCCGACGGGAAAGTGCGGGGCGTGTTCACCAACCTGGACGGCTATTATGGGGCAAAGTGCGTGGTGATCGCCACCGGCACCAGCCTGGGCGGCCGCATTTTTGTGGGCAGTGCCCATTACGATGGCGGGCCGGACGGCCAGCACGCGGCCACGGCCCTCACTGAGTGCCTGCGGGCCGCGGGCCTGCCCCTGCGCCGGTTCAAGACCGGTACACCGGCCCGGGTGCACCGGCGCAGCATTGCGTTTGACCGGCTTCAGCGCCAGCCCGGTGACCCGGACGACCAGCTGCAGCCTTTCAGCTTTTTGACCCGCACCCCCATGCACAACAAGGTGGAGTGCTACATTGCCTACACCAACCCCGAAACCCACCGGATCATCCGGGAAAACATCAGCCGAAGCCCGTTGTATGGCGGGCTGATCGAGGGCGTCGGCCCCCGCTACTGCCCCAGCATTGAGGATAAGGTCATGCGCTTTGCCGACAAGGATCGCCACCAGGTGTTTGTGGAGCCCTGCGGTGAGGACACCGAGGAGATGTATTTGCAGGGCCTCAGCTCCAGCCTGCCCGAGGACGTGCAGAACGCCATGTACCATTCCATCGTGGGCTTTGAGAAGCTGGAGATCATGCGGCCCGCCTATGCCATTGAGTACGACTGTGTGGACCCCACCGCGCTGGCCCCCACGCTGGAGTGCAAGGCGGTGCAGGGCCTGTACGGGGCCGGGCAGTTCAACGGCACCTCCGGCTATGAGGAGGCCGCCGCCCAGGGCCTGCTGGCGGGCCTGAACGCAGGCCGGGCTGCGCTGGGCAAATCTCAGCTGGTGCTGGGCCGGCACACCAGCTATCTGGGCACGCTGGTGGACGATCTGGTGACCAAGGGCGTCATGGACCCCTACCGGATGATGACCAGCCGGAGCGAGTACCGGCTGACCCTGCGGCAGGACAACGCCGATGAGCGCCTTACGCCCATCGGCCGGGAATACGGGCTGGTGACGGACGAGCGCTGGGCGGTGTTCCAGCGGGATATGGAAGTGAAGGCCGCAGAGCTGAAGCGGCTGGAGCACACCACCGTAAAGGCCGCCGAGTTGGCCCCCCTGTGCGCGGCGGCCGGGGTGGAAATGGGGGCCACCGGTGGCCCCGCGGTCGAGCTGCTGCGCCGCCCGGGCGTGACCTACGCGCTTGTGGCCCAGGTGATCGGCTGGGGCGAGGGCATTACCCCCATGATGGCGCAGCGCATTGAAACCGAGATCAAGTATGCGGGCTACATTGCCCGGCAGCAGCGGGCCATTCGGGAGGTGCAGCGCCGGGAGACCGTGGCCATCCCCGAGGACTTTGACTATTCCTCTTTGCAGGGCCTGACGCTGGAGGCACGGGAGAAGTTGGCGCGCATCCGCCCCCGGAACCTGGGGCAGGCGGGGCGCATTCCCGGCGTTTCGCCCGCCGACGAGGCGGTGCTCAGCCTGGCGCTGCGGCAGCTGGGGTGCTGAAAAAGCCGCCGGAACGGGTGGGTGCCCCGAGCGCCTGCTGGGGGTGCTTTTGAACGGGCAAACGAAAAACGGAAGCGATAACACGATGAAAATTCGGCGCATTGCGCCGGGAGGACTACCATGATTGACAAGGCCAGACTGACCGAAAAATGCCGGGGGCTGGGCATTCCGCTCACGCCCGGGCAGGCCGACCTGCTGGACGAATACGCCCGCATTCTGGTGGAGTACAACGAAAAGGTGAACCTGACTGCCATCACCGACCCGGCGGGCATTGAGGACCGGCATCTGGTGGACAGCCTGCTGTTTGCCAGCCAGCCCGAGGTGGCGGGCAGCCTGGTGGACGTGGGCACCGGGGCGGGCTTCCCCGGCATTGTGGCGAAGATCTACCGCCCGGAGCTGGCCCTGACCCTCATGGAGCCCACGGGCAAGCGGGTGGAGTTTTTGAAATTTGCCTGCGCCCAGCTGGGGCTTGCCGGGGTGGAGTTCGCCAAAGAGCGGGCCGAAGAGGCCGCCCGCAAAACCTGGCGGGAGCGGTACGACCTGGCCAGCGCCCGAGCGGTGGCGGCCCTGCCGGCCCTGTGCGAATACTGCCTGCCGTTGGTGAAGGTGGGCGGCCGGATGATCGCCATGAAGGGGCCGGACGGCGAGGCCGAGCTGGCCGCCGCCAGGGGGGCCATTGCACGCCTGGGCGGTAAGGCCGCCGAGGTGCGGCACTTTACCCTGCCGGACGGTAGCGCCCGCACGCTGGTGATCTGCGAAAAAATTTCGGCCACTCCCGCCGCTTACCCGAGAAACGGCGGTAAAATTGCCAAAAGTCCGCTGAAATGATGGATTGAACGCAGAATCCGGCGATGGAAAATTCTGGTAAATATTCCCTGCCCGTGGTATGCTTGTACCAAAGCAAGCATACCGCGGGCAGTTTGCTTTTTCACGGTGAGCATTGATTCCGGCTTGCTGTTCAAGCTGTGGTTGGCGGCGGGCTTTTCCGGCGGGACGTTCGGAGGGAGCGTTCTCCGGCTGATTTTTTTCATCGGCGGCTTCTTTTGCGTGGGATAAGAAATGAGGTCACAGGAATGGTCAAGCGGCACTTGCTTGTTGCACAAAACGCAGATCTGCCTTGGTGGAAAAGTGAACACACCGAAAAATCCGGTGGAAAGCCTGCCTCGCAATGCGAAAATGCGGGCGGGTTTTGCACGGGAAGTTCCCCGGAATGCACCGGGAAGGGGAAAACCGGGAAACGGCCGTGAACAACTGAAAGGCTAAGGGCGGCTTTGATGAGAGCGCACATCCCTTGCCTTCATAAAAGGGATCGCGGGCCGAAAAAAGCGCACAGAGCGAGAAGAAGTGAGAAACGCCAGAAAAAGGAGGGAACCCCCATGTTGGAACGCCCAAAAACGGCCGGAAAGGTGTATCTTCTTCCGGTGGAGCAGATTGAACCATCGCCGCATCAGGCGCGGCGAACCTTTGATGAAAAAGAATTGGCCCGGTTGGCCGTGTCCATTCTGGAGCATGGGCTGCTTCAGCCGGTGACGGTGCAGCGGCTGGGCAAAAACCGCTATCGGCTGGTGGCGGGGGAGCGGCGGCTTCGGGCCTGCCGCATGGCCAACCTGGCGGTGATTCCGGCCCTGCTGTGCGAGGCGGACGAGCAGGGCGCGGCAGCGCTGGGTCTGGTGGAAAATTTGCAGCGCCAGCCCCTGGACCCCTTCGAGCAGGCGCGGGGCATCCGGGAGATGATCGCCCTGTGGGACTGCACCCAGGAGGAGGCGGCCCGCCACCTTGGCATGGCCCAGCCCACCCTGGCCAACAAGCTGCGGCTGTTGGCCCTCACCGAGGCACAGCAGAAGTTTGTGACGGCAAACGGCCTGACCGAGCGCCACGCCCGGGCGGTGCTGCGTTTGCCGGAGGCGGCCCGCACCCCGGCGCTGGAACAGATGGCGGCAAAGGGACTGAATGCCCGGCAGGCGGACGAGCTGGTGGCCGGGCTGCTGGCCGCACCCCCCAAAAAACGCCGCCCGCGCCGCCGCATTATGGTGCGGGACGTGCGGGTGTTCGTAAACACCATTGACCGGGCGGTGCGCCTGATGGTGGACGCCGGGGTGCCCGCCGAGACCACCCGCACGGACGGGGACGGCTTTATCGAATATCGGGTGCGCATTCCCGCCAGCGCGGCCCTGGCCATGAGCGGGGCAGGGGAGAAGACACCCGGCTAAAATGTTCCACGTGGAACATTTGGAGCCATGCGGCCATTTGAAAATCCCAGATTTTCTGGATTTTACGAAGAGATTGGGTAAAATTTCCGCAAACTCGCACGGAAAGCCTGTGAAATGGCCTTGAAACGGTTTGAAAAGGGTTCGGAGTATGTTATAATAGCTTCGGAACCTTTTTCGGGCCGTTTTTTGCTGCAATTTCCCGAAATTTTGGGGGTTAAGTACGAAAAAGGCAAATTTATCGGGCAAAACAGGGAGGAAACCACATGGGCAAGGTCGTTGCAATCGCAAATCAGAAGGGCGGAGTGGGCAAAACCACCACCGCCGTCAATCTGGCGGCCTGTGTGGCGGCGCAGGGGCGCAAAGTGCTTCTGGTGGACCTGGACCCGCAGGGCAACTCCACCAGCGGCTATGGCCTGAGCAAGCGCGGCAGCCAGATGAGCAGCTATCAGCTGCTCATCGGCGAGGGCAAACCCGAGGATGCCGTGCAGTCCACCCAGTTCGGCGTGGATGTGATCCCTGCAAACTCCCAGCTGGCGGGGGCGGGCATTGAGCTGGTGACCCTGCCCCGGCGTGAAAACCGCCTGCGGGAGGGTCTTGCCCCGCTGGCCGGGCACTACGATTACATCTTCATTGACTGCCCGCCCAGCCTGGATCTGCTCACCCTGAACGGCCTGTGCGCGTCGGACACGGTTCTGGTGCCCATTCAGTGCGAATATTACGCGCTGGAGGGCCTCAGCGAGCTGATGGCCACCCTGAAAACGGTGCGCAAGAAGTACAACTCCTATCTGGATGTGGAGGGCGTGGCCTTTACCATGTACTCCGGCCGGCTGAACCTGACCCTTCAGGTGGTGGAGCAGGTGAAGAAGTTCTTCGGCGACAAGGTGTACAAGACCACCGTGCCCCGGAACGTGCGCCTGTCGGAAGCGCCCAGCTATGGGCAGCCCATCAACTTCTACGACCCTTCCAGCAAGGGCTGCGAGGCCTATATGGACATGGCGAAGGAGTTTTTGCGCAACAACGAGCGCAAGTAAACGGCAGAATCGGAATGTTCCACGTGGAACATTTTAGAAAAGCAGGCCCCAAATAGGCGGCCTTGGGCCGAATCATGCACCAAAGGGGCGCAGCCCCTGCGAGGGGAGGATACGAAATGGCAAAAAACAAGGGCGGTTTGGGCCGCGGGCTGGACAGTCTGTTTGCGGATACCCTGCCCGAGAACGAGAGTGAGAGCGGGGGAGAGGTGACCACCCTTCCGCTGCGGGACATTGAACCGGATAAGGATCAGCCCCGCAAGGCCTTTGAAGAGGAAAGCCTGACCGAATTAGCGGCTTCCATCACCGAACACGGCCTGCTGCAGCCCATTGCGGTGCGGCCGAAGCCGCTGGGGGCCGGGTATGTCATCATTGCGGGCGAGCGCCGCTGGCGTGCCGCCCGCATGGCGGGTTTGGCCCAGGTGCCGGTGGTCATCCGGGACGTGAGCGACGAGCAGGCCATGGAACTGGCCCTGATTGAAAACCTGCAGCGCGAGGATCTGGACCCGGTGGAAGAGGCCATGGGCTACCGCCAGCTGATGGACAAATGCGGCCTCACCCAGGAACAGGCGGCCGAAAAGCTGGGCAAAAAGCGTTCCAGCCTGGCCAACAGCCTGCGCCTTTTGAACCTGCCCGCCCCGGTTTTGGAGCAGCTGCGCCTTGGGGCGCTGAGCATGGGCCATGCAAAGCCGCTGCTGGCCCTGGGGGACCCGGCCCTGCAGGAGCAGGCCGCCAGCCAGATCGTGGCGCAGGACCTGAACGTGCGCCAGGCCGAGGCCCTGTGCAAGCGGCTGGCCAAGCCTGCATCGGAGGAAAAGCCCCAGCCCAAGGCTCCCGCGCTGCCCAAAGAGGTGGAGCTGAGCCTGCATGAGATCATCGGCAACGAAGTGAAGGTGAAGTATAAGGAGGGCAAGGGCACCCTGACGGTGCACTTCTACTCGGACAAGCAGCTCACCGATTTTGCCAACCTGCTGGGCCATTACGACCGCTTCGCCGACCTGCCCGACCCGGAGGACGACGAGGACTGAACTGCCCGCCAAAGCCTTCCCTTGAGGGGAAGGTGGCACGGCGCAAGCCGTGGCGGATGAGGTGGGGCATGAGTCAGTGTGGGAGACCTTATCGAAGAGGGAAAAACCATCTCGCCTGAGAAAGGTCCCCACGGCCGCCGCAGCAGAAAACCGGCAAAACTGATTCAGGAGAATTGCGCAAAAAACTTGCGAAAGTTCATCTAAAAAACTATAATAGAACAAGTGACGCACAAAACGGGGCGGGGCAAATACCCCAGGGTCTGTTTTGGCGAAAGAGGAAAGGAAAGACATCATGCTGGACATTAAGTTCGTGCGGGAAAACCCCGACGCAGTGAAGGAGAACATCAAAAAGAAGTTCCAGGAGGCCAAACTGCCCCTGGTGGATCAGGTCATCGCGCTGGACGCGGAGAACCGCGCCGCCATCAGCGAGGCCAGCAGCCTGCGTGCGGAGCGCAACGCCCTGTCCAAGAAGATCGGCGCGCTGATGGGCCAGGCCAAGAAGGACCCCAGCAAGCTGGAAGAGGCAGAGGCTGTGAAGGCTCAGGTGGCCGCTCAGGCCGAGCGCCTGAAGGAGCTGGAGGCCAAGGAGACCGAGCTGGAGGAGAAGATCAAGGAGATCATGTACACCATCCCCCAGATGATCGACCCCAGCGTGCCCATCGGCCCGGACGACAGCTGCAATGTGGAAGTGCAGCGCTTCGGCGAGGCCACCGTGCCCAGCTTTGAGATCCCCTACCACACCGAGATCATGGAGAGCTTCAACGGCATTGATCTGGACTCCGCCCGCCGTGTGGCCGGCAACGGCTTCTACTACCTGATGGGCGACATTGCCCGCCTGCACGAGGCCGTTCTGGCCTACGCCCGCGACTTCATGATCAACAAGGGCTTCACCTATGTGATTCCTCCCTTTATGATGCATGGCGACGTGGTGAAGGGCGTGATGAGCTTCCCCGAGATGGAGGCCATGATGTACAAGATCGAGGGTGAGGATCTGTACCTGATCGGTACCAGCGAGCACACCATGATCGGCCGCTTCATCGACCAGATCCTGCCTGAGGATTCTCTGCCCCAGACCCTGACCAGCTATAGCCCCTGCTTCCGTAAGGAGAAGGGCGCCCACGGCATCGAGGAGCGCGGCGTGTACCGCATCCATCAGTTCGAGAAGCAGGAGATGATCGTGGTCTGCAAGCCGGAGGACAGCATGATCTGGTACGACAAGCTGTGGAAGAACAGTGTGGAGCTGTTCCGCAGCCTGGACATCCCCGTGCGCCAGCTGGAGTGCTGCAGCGGAGACCTGGCCGATCTGAAGGTGAAGAGCTGCGACATCGAGGCCTGGAGCCCCCGTCAGCAGAAGTACTTCGAGGTGTGCAGCTGCTCCAACCTGGGCGACGCTCAGGCCCGCCGCCTGCACATCCGCATCAAGGGTGCCGATGGCAAGAACTATCTGGCCCACACCCTGAACAACACCTGCGTGGCCCCGCCCCGTATGCTGATCGCCTTCCTGGAGAACAACCTGCATGAGGACGGCACCGTCTCCATCCCCGAGGTTCTGCGTCCCTATATGGGCGGCAAGGAAGTTCTGGTGCCCAACAAGAAGTAATTCAATAGTAATCGGTTAAACGATTATTATTTGCGAAAATGCAGAAATAAGATGCAAAAATCCCCGCATTTCCGGCTGGTTCTGGCCGGAGATGCGGGGATTTTTCTGCGGGCAGAGGGAAGGGATTCGCGCTCCGCCTCATCTGCCTCACATTCGTTCGGCACCTTCCCCTCAAGGGGAAGGCTTTTTGCCGCGGACGGTGGAGTTTGCTATATGGGGATTAAGTGGCGCATGAGGGGCTCCTTTCTGTTTGTTTCCGGTGTTGTTATGTCTTGATCATCGCACCCGGGGCGGTATTGTCGGACGGAACAAAAAGGTTTTTTGGAAAATTTAAAAGAGAGTGGTTTTGTGGTATGATAATACCCGTACCGCGATTTCGCAGAGATACGGCGGCCCTGCTGCCCAGAGGGCATAAAACGCCCGGGTGCGCGTAAAAAACCGCCCGGACGCGGGGCATAAAACGCCCGGGTGCGTGTACCATCGGCAAGCCATTGCGCAGGCCGCCCGGCCAATGGGCGCAAAACGGATGCCCGGCCCGGTGTACTGATTCACCTGGCCCCGTGGAACGTATCTGACGCGAAACCGCACGAAAAAAGGAGGAATACACCCTTGAAACGCTTGCTTCAATACGGCAAGGGCTACGGCCGCCAGGCGGTGCTGGCCCCGCTGTTCAAGATGCTGGAGGCCTCGTTTGAGCTGTTTGTACCTCTGGTGGTGGCGGCGGTCATCGACACCGGCATCCGCCGGCAGGACATTGGCTACATTCTGCGCATGAGCGGCCTGCTGGTGCTGTTGGCGGTCATCGGCCTGACCTGCAGCATCACGGCCCAGTATTTTGCGGCAAAAACGGCTGTGGGCTTTGCCACCCGGCTGCGCCACGCCCTGTTTGCCCACATCCAGTCGCTGGATTTCTCGGCGCAGGACAAGGTCGGCCCGGCCACCCTCATCACCCGCATGACCAGCGACGTGAACCAGGTGCAGAACGGCATCAACATGACCCTGCGCCTGCTGCTGCGCAGCCCCTTTGTGGTGTTCGGCGCCATGGTAATGGCCTTTACCATTGACTGGAAGGCCGCGCTGATCTTCGCGGCGGCCATTCCGCTTCTGTGCCTGGTGGTGTTCGGTATTATGGCGCTCACCATGCCTCTTTATAAAAAGACACAGGCGGAGCTGGACGGCGTGACCGGCATTACCCGGGAAAACCTCACTGGCGTGCGGGTCATCCGGGCCTTTGGCCGGGAGGACGCGGAGCGCAGCCGCTTTGCCGCTGCGGTGGAGGCCCTGAACGGCCTGCAGCAGAAGGTGGGCGGCATCTCCGGCCTGACCAACCCCATTACCACCCTTATTATTAACCTGGCCATCATTGCGCTGCTGTACACCGGCGCAGTGCGGGTGAACCTGGGCGGCCTGACCCAGGGCCAGGTGGTGGCGCTGGTGAACTACATGAGCCAGATCCTGGTGGAGCTGGTGAAGATGGCAAACCTCATCATTACCATCACCAAGGCACTGGCCTGTGCCGACCGCGTGGCCGACCTGCTGGACATTGCCCCCGGTATGACCGACGCCCCCGATGCGGCGGCCGCCGAGCACAATGAAAAAGGCGGGTTGGTGGAGTTCTGCCATGTGCACCTGACCTACCAGGGCGCAGGCGATGAGAGCCTTTCGGACATCACCCTCACCGCCCGGCCGGGCCAGACCATCGGCGTGATCGGTGGCACCGGTTCGGGCAAATCCAGCCTGGTGAGCCTGCTGCCACGTTTCTACGACCCCACCGAGGGCCAGGTGCTGCTGGACGGCAGGGATCTGCGCCAGTGGCCCATGGAGGAGCTTCGCGCTCAGGTGGGCATGGTGCCCCAGAAGGCGCTGCTGTTCTCGGGCACCATCCGGGACAACCTGCGCTGGGGCAGCGAGAACGCCACGGACGAAGAGTTGTGGCAGGCGCTGGAAACCGCTCAGGCGGCGGACTTTGTGCGGGAGAAGCCCGGCCAGCTGGATGAAATGCTGGAGCAGGGGGGCAAGAACCTCTCCGGCGGCCAGCGCCAGCGGCTGACCATTGCCCGGGCACTGGTGCGCCGGCCCCGGGTTCTGGTGCTGGACGACAGCGCCAGCGCACTGGACTTCGCCACCGACGCGGCCCTGCGCAAGGCCCTGCACCGGCTGCCCGGCGCGCCGACGGTGTTCATCGTCAGCCAGCGGGCGGCCAGCCTGCGCCACGCCGACCAGATCCTGGTGCTGGACGAGGGCAAGGCGGTGGGCCTGGGCACCCATGCCCAGCTGATGGAGAACTGCCCGGTGTACCAGGAGATCTACGAGAGCCAGTTCAAGGCCGAAGACGAAAAGGGGGTGGGCTGATTGGCAAAAGCAAGCAAAGCACAGAAGGGAACCCTGATAAAAGTGCTGCACCATGTGCGCCGTTATCTGCCTTTTGTGGGGCTTTCGGTGCTGCTGGCGGCCGTGTCGGTGGCCAGCACCCTGCTCATTCCCGTGTACACCGGCGATGCGGTGGACCTGATCCTCGGCCCCGGGCAGGTGGATTTTGCCGGGCTGTTCCGGCTCATGCGGCGCATGGGCGTGGTGCTGGCGGCGGGCGCTGCCGCCCAGTGGCTGATGAACCTGTGCAACAACCGCATTACCTATTCGGTCATCCGGGATCTGCGCCGGGAGGCCTTTGAGAAGATCCAGCAGCTGCCGCTTTCCTATCTGGACGGCCGCACCACCGGCGAGGTGGTGAGCCGGGTGGTGGCGGATGTGGATCAGTTCGCCGACGGCCTGCTCATGGGCTTCACCCAGCTGTTCACCGGTGTGCTTACCATTGTGGGCACCCTGGGTTTTATGCTGCGGGTGAACTGGGCCATCACCCTGGTGGTGGTGTGCGTCACCCCCCTCAGCCTGGGCGTGGCGGCGTTCATCGCCAAAAAGACGTATCGTATGTTCCGCCTGCAGAGCGAGACCCGCGGCGAGCAGACCAGCCTGATCGACGAGATGGTGGCCGGGCAGAAGGTGGTGCAGGCCTTCGGCCAGGAGGAAAAGGTGCTGGCCCGGTTTGACGAGATCAACGGCCGGCTGGAGCAGTGCAGCCTGCGGGCCATCTTCTTCTCCAGCATCACCAACCCCGCCACCCGCTTTGTAAACAGCCTGGTGTACGCGGGCGTGTGCGTTACCGGAGCAGTGTGCGCGGTGCAGGGGCTGGTGAGCGTGGGCCAGCTGAGCTGCCTGCTCAGCTACGCCAACCAGTACACCAAGCCCTTCAACGAGATCAGCGGCGTAGTGACCGAGCTGCAGAACGCACTGGCCTGCGCGGGCCGGGTGCTGGAGCTGATCGAGGCCCCGGCCCAGACCCCGGACGACCCGGACGCGCTGGAACTGGCGGCGGACACGGTGCGGGGCAGCGTGTCGTTGCAGGACGTGTGCTTCCGCTACCTGCCGGACCGCCCCCTCATCGAGGGCCTGAACCTGACCGTGAAGCCCGGCGAACGGGTGGCCATCGTTGGCCCCACCGGCTGCGGCAAGACCACCATCATCAACCTGCTCATGCGGTTCTATGACCCCAATTCCGGCAAGATCACCGTGGAAGGGGTGGACGAGACCCGCATCACCCGCAAGAGCCTGCGCAGCGCCTACGGCATGGTATTGCAGGACACCTGGCTCAAGGCGGGAACCATCCGCGAGAACATTGCCTACGGTGCGCCGGACGCCACCGAGGAGCAGATCGTGGCGGCGGCCAAGGCGGCCCACGCCCACGGCTTCATTCAGCGGCTGCCCCAGGGCTACGACACCCTCATCACCGAGGACGGCGGCAACATCAGCCAGGGCCAGAAGCAGCTGCTGTGCATTGCCCGCGTGATGCTGCGCCTGCCGCCCATCCTGATTCTGGACGAGGCGACCTCTTCCATCGACACCCGTACCGAGGCCCGCATTCAGAAGGCGTTCCAGCAGATGATGGAGGGCCGCACCAGCTTCATTGTGGCGCACCGGCTTTCCACCATCCGTCAGGCGGACGTGATTCTGGTGATGAAGGACGGCCATGTGATCGAGCAGGGCACCCACGATCAGCTGCTGGCCAAAGGCGGCTTCTACGCGAATCTGTATAACAGTCAGTTTGAAGATGCGTAAAGTTTACGCATAGGATCATCAAAAGAACCAAGCTGTGTAAATCAGCCGGCGCGCTTCTTGTTGGATCGAGGGAAGCGCGCCGGCTTTTTTTCGCGTCGGGGCAGCGTTCTGCCGAACCACAGGCTTCCCCTCGAGGGGAAGGCTTTGCGCTTCTGCGGCGGCAGAAAAGACCGCGCCCGCATCCCGGCAAAATGCGGCAAATTTCCATGGACAGCACCGCAGAGTTCGAGCGGTTGGCCATAGTTTGGACATAAAATTTCCAACTTGTATAACTCGAATCCAAGCGGCATGTTGAAAACTCGGTTGAAAGAGTGGAAAAACCGGCGCAAAACTCCTGAATTTTCCACAGCCCCGGTGTGGAAAGTGTGGAAAGTCCGGGCAGTTCAACGCTTTGTTGATGCAGGCCGGAAAATCTGCTATAATATCCTCATCTGGCGGTGCAGACCTGAACTTGCCTGCCGAAAACAACAAAAACACATAAGACCCGGCGGGGGCTTTCCGGCCGGGATGGAGGAACGTTATGGGCGACTGGCTGGAGAAACTGGAACGAAAGTATTACCGGTACAGCATTCCCAATCTGCCGGCCATTCTGGCGGGCGGCCAGGTGGCGGTGCTGGTGATCCTTCTGCTGTTCCGGTCAGACATCGGCAACGATCTGATGCTGGACCGCGCGGCCATTCTGCATGGCCAGATCTGGCGGCTGATCACCTTTGTGTTCATTCCGCAGGGCACGGTGGGCAGCTCGATCTCGCTGGTGCTGACACTGCTGCAAATCTATTTTCTATACTTTGCGGGCAAAGCGCTGGAAAACGCCTGGGGCCAATTTAAGCTGACGGTGTTCACGCTGGCGGGGATGCTGGGCTGCATTCTGGCCTGCCTGCTGCTGCCCGGGGCTTCGGTGCTCTCCCAGCTGTACGGCATGATCGCCATGTCGGCGTTTCAGAGCGCCTTTGTGTTTGCCTTTGCCTGCGTCTACCCGGAGGCCCCGCTGCTGTTCATGTTCGTGATTCCGCTGCCCGCAAAGTACCTGGGCATTCTGGAGGCCCTGCTCATGGGCCGGGATGTGATCAGCGTGGGCCGCACGGTGCTGTCCTTCTCCCGGCTGTTCGGCCTGGGGGTGCTGGTGGCCGGGGTGATGCTGCTGGTGTCGCTGCTGCTGGGGCTGTTGGGCTTCTGGCTGTTTGCCGTGCCGGTGCTGTGGAACAATTACAAGGCCCGCCAGCGCCGCAACCAGTGGAAGAACCAGTGGAAATAACCCCGGGCGCTTTTCCAAACGATCCGAAAAAACGCAAGCCGCGTCTCATTCGCCGAAAAACCGGCGGAAGGGGCGCGGTTTTGTCGATTTCGCCCAGGCAGGCGGGGGTTCCCGGCTTGCCCCGGGCCGCCGGCTGTGATACAATAAATTGGAGCATCGCCGCATATTCTAAAGGGGGGCGCCGTGCGCCGTTTCGGCAAAGCACCCCCCGGCGCTGCCCACATTTCGGCTGCTTTTGCAGCCCGCCCCAAGGGAGGCATTTCTCATGAAAATGATCACGGCCATCGTGAACAAAGAGGACGCAAAGTCGGTGACCCGCGCCCTGATCAAAGAGGGCTTTTCCATCACCCGCCTGTCCACCACCGGCGGCTTTTTGATGGCGGGCAACGTGACCCTGCTCATCGGCCTGGAGGATGAAAAGGTGGATGCCTGCATCGGCGTGATTGCCGACCATTGCCGCCAGCGCACCGAGGTGGTGCCCAACAACGTCGGCTACGGCATTGCCGTGGAGACCGCGTATCCCATGGAGGTCACGGTTGGCGGGGCCACCGTGTTTGTTACCAACGTGGAGCGGTTTGAAAAGCTGTGATGCTGGACCGCCTGGCCGGCAATGAGGCCATGAAGCAGCATCTGCAGGCGGCGCTGGCCGGCGGCAAGCTGGCCCACAGCCTGCTTTTGTGCGGCGAAAAGGGCTGCGGCGCGGGCTTTGCCGCCCGGTGCCTGGCGGCCGATTATCTCTACCCCCAGGGCGGCCCCGCCGCCGAAGCGGTGCTGGCGGGGCAGGCCCCCGAATGCCTGGAGGTGCGGGGCGAGGGTGCTTCCGGGCAGATCCGCATTGAGCGCATCCGCCAGGTGCGGGAAGAGGTGTTCCATTCAGCGCTGTCCGCCCAGGGGCGGGTGGTGCTGCTGTATGGGGCGCAGAACCTGAACAGCGCCTCGGCCAACGCCCTGCTGAAGGTGCTGGAGGAGCCGCCCGAAGGGGTGCTGTTTCTGCTCACCGCCTCCAGCCCGGCGGCGGTGCTGGCTACCATCCGCAGCCGCTGCGCCGCCTACGACCTCAGCCCGCTGCCCCCGGCCCAGTGCGCCGCCTGGCTGAAAAATCAGCGCCCGGCCTGCCGGGAGGCGGAGTTCCTGGCGGCGGTGTACGAGGGCAGCCCCGGCCGCTGCCTGGCCGCCGTGGACGACCCGGAGGTGACGGCCGGCCTCAACGCAGCCCGCCAGCTGGCCGGGCTGGTGAAAGCAGGGCAGGAGTACGAGATTCTGGTGCTGCTGGCCCGCTATGAAAAGGACAAGCCGGGCGCGTTTTTGCTGCTGAGCCAGTTTGCCAGCCTGTGTGCTGCCGCCCTGGCCGACCCGGAGCGGGCGGGCCTGCCCGCCAAGGCGGCCGGGCGCTGCCTGTATCGGGTGGCCGCCGCCCGCAAGGCGCTGGAGGGCAACGCAAACACCAAGCTGGTGCTCACCAACCTGGGCATTCGGCTGGCCCGGGCCAACCGCTGAGCCGCCGGGTTCCAACAATCACAAAAAACGCCGCAAAACGCGGCGAAAGGAAAACCATTCCATGAAAAAAGTCATCACGGTCCGCTTTAAGCAGAGCGGCAAGACCTATTATTTTGACCCCGCCGGTATGGACATCAAAACCGGCGACCACGTTATCGTGGAGACCGCCCGCGGCACCGAGTGCGCCGAGGTGGTGCAGGGCGTGCGGGAGGTGCCCGACAGCCAGGTGGTGAAGCAGCTGAAAAGCGTTACCCGCATGGCCGACGCGGTGGATGTGCGCCGGATGCGCCAGAACCGGGAGGACGAAAAGCGCGCCTTCAAGATCTGCGAGGAGCGCATTGCACGCCACAAGCTGGAAATGAAGCTGGTGGACGTGGAGTACACCCTGGACCGGAGCAAGATCCTGTTCTACTTCATCGCCGACGGCCGCATTGACTTCCGCGAGCTGGTGAAGGACCTGGCCGGGGTGTTCCACACCCGCATTGAACTGCGCCAGATCGGTGTGCGGGACGAGAGCAAAATGCTGGGCGGCATCGGCATCTGCGGGCAGGTGTTCTGCTGCAGCCGCTTTTTGAAGGACTTCCAGCCGGTCTCCATCAAGATGGCCAAGGAGCAGGGCCTGAGCCTGAACCCGGCCAAGATCTCCGGCGCCTGCGGCCGCCTGATGTGCTGCCTGGCCTACGAGCAGAAGAGCTACGAGTATCTGAACAGCCTGACCCCCCAGGCGGGCAGCGTGGTGCGCACCCCGGACGGAGAGGGCACCGTGCTGGAAGCCAACCCCATCTCGGGCATTCTGAAGGTGCGGGCCGAGGGCAGCATCCTGGCTCCGAAGTTCTATCATCGGGACGAGTGCCAGTACCTGTACGGCGGCAAGAAGGGCCGCAAGGGCCCCAAGCCCGCCGCCGCCCCGGCAGAGCAGCCCGCCACGGCGCAGGAAGCCCCTGCCGCCCCCGCGGAGGAGAAGAGCGGGGAAGAATGAGCGGGCGCTGAACTCCATTTAGCAAAAGAATGAAGCAAAAAGGCCGCTGCGGCCCGGAAGAACTTCCGGCCGCAGCGGCCTTTTTGCGAAAGGAGAAAAAATGAAGTACGAAGAACGCTGAAGGATGTTGGAAAGCCGCACCGCCGCGATGATAAAGCTCAATACCCGATGATCTCCCGCTCTACCATGCGGAGGGTTTCAGGCGGCAGGTCGGCCATGTTGTAGGTGTACACTCTGTTCAGGCGGGGATTGAAAAAACCGACGCGCACAATGTCCGAAAAAATCGGGTTGCCTGAGTGCTGCCCCATTACCCAATACATCAAAAGCTGCAGTGTGTGCTGCGATTTCGGCGCAGCGGCGGAAACCTTGAAGTCCCACAGGGTGTCCTCCGTCAGGTAGTCTCCGTCGCCGGAGCTGACGATCCGGCTGTAGCCGGAGGGCAGGAAGTTGAAGCCCGAATGGGTCACCGGGCCGTACTCCTGCCAGAAGTGCAGCCCCCGGCTGACCATGACCCGGATGTTGCTCAGGGTGGCGGCGTCCGGGTTGGTGTTTTCGGCGGGGCGGGCAGCAAACGCGTTGAAGGTGGAGCGCTTCCAGACGTCAAAGGTGACCAGTTTTCAGGCGCTTTGGATGGAGTCGTCATCCAGCCCATGAATGCGGGCAAGGTACCCGTTGGCCTCGGCCTGGGCACCGGCGACCCCGAGAATTTCGGCCCGCCGCGCCCCTTCCAGCGCCACCTGAAAGACGTCCTCGGCCGCGGTACCCAGCTGGAGCCGTGTGAGATCGTCCACGGCCAGCCCCACCACCGTGGGGTGAAGGTTTTCCTTCGGGGCCAGGGTGTGGGCGTCCTCCAGCGTGCGGACCTGGAACCGCGCAATGGGCAGGTAGCCGCCGCGGGGCTGTTTGATCTGATGAATGCGGCCGGTGACAGAATACATAAGAAGGCTCCTTTCTGAAATGAGGGGAAACATCTTGTGCGGACATCCTGAAGTTGCGGCAGAGGCGGGCGCCACACCTCATCCGCTGCGGTGATTCCGCGTTCTGCCAAGACAGTAGGCTTCCCCTCGAGGGGAAGGCTTTTTTGCGGCGCTGCCTTTCATAAAGAGAAAACCGATCAAATCGGAACATCCAAAAGAGCTCGGCAGGCGGGCCTTGGTTTAGAGAAGGGGCGGCCCGGCCTGCCGAGAAAAGGGGTATGGCTTTTATTATAATGATTTACCGTTATTTGCAAGTCGGCCCTTACGGTGCAATGAGACGCGCCGCCCTTACCCTTAACCGCCTGCGCGCCGTGAAGATTAAGCAAAACTGCCCAGTGAAGGTTAGAGAAACGAATGCGCGATGAAAACTTTGCCAAAAAGCGGCCCGGCCGGCGAAAAAGCCCCCTGCCGCGCCCTGCGAAAAAGGGGACGGCCGCAACAAATGTACAAAATATTGAAAAATTCATGAAAGAATGTTCCATAAAATAGAAACAAATTTCCACAAAAATCAACTCTGCACAGCGGTGGGTAATCGCTTGACAAGGCGGGAACACTGAAGTATACTGAAACCGTCCACAAAGATACCCCCCGGGGGGTGGGGTATAAGCCCCGGCTTACAAATCCGCCGCCCCGGGCCGATATAGGAGCCCGAACGCCGCCCTGTGCGGCATTGCACCCAAGGAGGAACCCCGATGGAACAATTCAATGTAACCGGCATGAGCTGTGCGGCCTGCTCTGCCCGGGTGGAAAAGGCCGTTAAGAAAGTACCCGGTGTTACCGGCTGCTCGGTAAGCCTGCTGACCAACTCCATGGGTGTGGAGGGTACCGCCGCGGATGCGGCCATCATCCAGGCAGTGCAGGAGGCCGGGTACGGGGCCAGCCCCAAAAAAGCCGGCGGGGCGGCCGCCGGCAGCACCAGCGCCGATCTGGACGCACTGGCCGACCACGAGACCCCCAAGCTCAAGCGGCGGCTCATTGCCTCGCTGGGCTTTCTGCTGGTGCTGATGTATTTTTCCATGGGCCACATGATGTGGGGCTGGCCGCTGCCGCATTGGTTTGACGGCAACCATGTGGCCATGGGTCTGGTTCAGCTGCTGCTGGCCGGCATTGTGATGGTCATCAACCAGAAGTTTTTCAGCAACGGCTTCAAGGGGCTGATTCACGGCTCCCCCAACATGGACACGCTGGTGGCCCTTGGCTCCATGGCGAGCTTTGTGTGGAGCACCTACGCCCTGTTTGCCATGACCCGCGCCCAGGTGGACGGCAACGGCGAGCTGGTCATGCACTATATGATGGAGTTCTACTTTGAATCCGCCGCCATGATCCTGACCCTCATCACGGTGGGCAAGATGCTGGAAGCCCGCTCCAAAGGCAAGACCACCGATGCCCTGAAAAGCCTGATGAAGCTGGCCCCCAAGACGGCCACGCTGGTGCGGGACGGGGCCGAAATCACCGTGCCCATTGAGCAGGTGCAGAAGGGCGACGTTTTTGTGGTGCGCCCGGGCGAGAACATCCCGGTGGACGGCACCGTGCTGGAGGGCAGCAGCGCCGTGAACGAGAGCGCTCTGACCGGCGAGAGCATCCCCGTGGACAAGGCCGTGGGCGATAAGGTCAGCGCCGCCACCACCAACCAGTCCGGCTTCCTGCGGTGCGAAGCCACCCGCGTGGGGGAGGACACCACCCTGTCCCAGATCATCAAGATGGTCAGCGATGCCGCCGCCACCAAGGCCCCCATTGCCAAAATTGCCGACACCGTGTCCGGCTTCTTTGTCCCGGCGGTGATCACCATTGCGGTGATCACCACCATCGTCTGGCTGCTGCTGGGGCGGGAGCTGGGCTATGCCCTGGCCCGCGGTATCTCCGTGCTGGTGATCAGCTGCCCCTGCGCGCTGGGGCTGGCCACGCCGGTTGCCATTATGGTGGGCAACGGTTTGGGCGCGAAAAACGGCATCCTGTTCAAGACGGCGGCTTCGCTGGAAGCGGCCGGCCGCACCCAGATTGCAGCGCTGGATAAGACCGGCACCATCACCAGCGGCGAGCCGAAGGTGACGGACATTCTGCCCGCCGAGGGTGTGACGGAAACCGAACTGCTGACCCTGGCCGCCGCGCTGGAGAGCCGAAGCGAGCACCCGCTGGCAAAGGCGGTGCTGGCCTGCACCGAGGAGCGCAAACTCGCCGCCCCGGCAGTGACCGACTTCGCGGCCCTGCCCGGCAACGGCCTTGCCGCCAAGCTGGACGAGCGGGAGATCTTCGGCGGCAACGCGGCCTTCATCGGCACGAAAGTTTCGGTGCCCGCCGCGCTGCAGGCGCAGGCCGAGGCACTGTCCGCTCAGGGAAAAACCCCGCTGTTCTTCGGCAGCAAGGGCCGGCTGCTGGGCGTGATCGCCGTGGCGGATACCATCAAGGAGGACAGCCCCCGCGCCATTCAGGAACTGCGGAACATGGGCATTCGGGTGGTGATGCTCACCGGCGACAACCAGCGCACCGCCGATGCCATCGGCCGGCAGGCCGGTGTGGATGAGGTGATCGCGGGCGTTCTGCCGAATGGCAAGGAGGCGGTTATCCGCCGCCTGCAGGCCTGCGGCAAGGTGGCCATGGTGGGCGACGGCATCAACGATGCCCCGGCCCTGACCCGCGCCGACACCGGCATTGCCATCGGCGCCGGTACGGACGTTGCCATTGACGCCGCCGACGTGGTGCTGATGAACTCCAGCCTGGCGGACGTGCCCGCGGCCATCCGCCTGAGCCGCGCCACCCTGCGCAACATCCACGAGAACCTGTTCTGGGCGTTCATTTACAACGTCATCGGCATTCCGCTGGCGGCCGGTGTGTTCATTCCCTTCGGCCTGACCCTGAACCCCATGTTCGGTGCGGCGGCCATGAGCCTGTCCAGCTTCTGCGTGGTGACCAACGCCCTGCGCCTGAACCTGTTTGACCTGCGCAGCACCCGGCGCGACCATGCAGGCAAACACCAGCCGGTGAACCTTCCTGCCGACCCCGCAGCCCATGCGGAGACGATAAAGCCCAATGAAACAAAAGGAGAAATGAACATGACTGTTGTACTGAACGTTGAAGGCATGATGTGCACCCACTGCCAGGCTCATGTGAGCAAGGCCCTGAACGATCTGGAGGGCGTGAGCGCCGCAGTGGATCTGGAGAACGGCACCGCCACCGTGACCTGCCCGGACGGCACCGATGTGGAGATCCTGAAGAAGGCTGTGGCCGACGCCGGCTACACCGTGACCGGGGTGAACTGAGATGCAGGCGGATCACGAGACCATTGCCCGGCTGGTGAAAACCGCCCGGGGCCAGCTGGACGGTGTGCTGCGCATGGTGGACGAGGATCGGTACTGCATGGATGTGGCAAACCAGCTTCTGGCGGCCCAGGCCGTGCTGCGCAAGGCCACCCGGGAGATCATCCGGGCGCACATGGCAGCCTGCGTGACCGACGCAGTGGCCGCGAAGGACGCCGGTGCGCAGATCGACGAGCTGGTGGACCTGTTTGACAAGATGACCCGATAAAAGCACCCGGCGGGCAGGCTGCCTTGTGCGGAAACCGGAAAAAGCGCCGGAAGAGCCATCCCTCATTTTGAGAGGGGAGAACTCTTCCGGCGCTTTTGTGCGTGCGGTTGTGCGGGCTGCTGCGCGGGTCAGAACAGCCCCTCCGGCAGGCAGATGTCCTGCCGGGGGACCTTGGCCCAGTCAAAGTCCGGCAGAAGCTGGGCCGGGGTGCGGGGGGCAGGCTCGGTTTGCAGGCCGCAGGCATAGGCCAGCCGGCCTACGATCTGCTCCGGCGTATACCGGGTGGCCAGCTGCTCCAGGCTCACGTCGCCGTCTCGCTTGCTCAGGCGGCGGCCGTCCGGTGCCAGCAAAAGGGGCAGGTGATAGAACCGAGGCGCGGGCAGGCCCAGCGTTTCGTACAGCCAAAGTTGTCTCGGAGTAGAGGACAGCAAATCTGCGCCGCGCACCACCTGCGTGACCCCCATGAGGGCGTCGTCCACCACCACGGCCAGCTGGTAAGCGTACACCCCGTCGCCCCGGCGCAGGTAAAAGTCGCCGCAGTCGGCGGCCAGATTTTCTTCGTAATGGCCCAGGTGGCCGTCGGTGAAACCGATCACCCGGTCGGGCACCTGCACCCGCCAGGCGGGCGCCTTTTTCAGCGCGCGGCGGGCGATCTCTTCCGGCGAAAGGCCCCGGCAGGTACCGGGGTACACCACCTGCCCGTCCGCCCGGTGGGGGGCGCTGGCGGCGTGCAGCTGGCTGCGGCTGCAAAAGCAGGGGTAGACAAGGCCGAGGGCGTTGAGTTTGTCATAATACTGCTTGTATATCTCAAAGCGTTCGCTCTGGTAATAGGGGCCGTCCGGCCCGCCGGCGCTGCCGCCCTCGTCCCACACAAGGCCCAGCCAGGCAAGGTCCTGCTCCAGCAGGTCGGCGTAGGTGCGGGGGCAGCGGGCGGCGTCCAGATCCTCAATGCGAAGCACCACCTGGCCGCCGCTTGCCCGGGCACTGAGCCAGGCCAGCAGGCTGCACATCAGATTGCCCAGATGCATCCGGCCGGAAGGGGAGGGAGCAAAACGGCCTTTTTCCATGAGAGGGGTCTCCTTTCGGGGGTGAGATGAAAAATTGCAGATCGGAATATTTTGCGAAAAGATACAAATGGTAGATACAAGACTCGCTTGATTTTGTGACGGACAAGGGCTGTTTGAACCCATGCCGATAACAATTTGTACTAATTTTGAATATAATACAAATTGAATAAATACGCTTCAATAGAATCAACGCAAATCCGATGCATGAAAAGGACTGCGTTCCGCCGCGCCCCAGGCTTCCCCCCAAGGGGAAGCTGGCGGCGTTGGCCGATGGATGAGGTGGAACCGAACCTTCACAGTGAGGCTGCGGCGGTGATTTGCGCTCCATCCTGCACTTCCATAGCGCGGGCCTCGGCGGCAGGCGCTCCACCTCATCCGCCTCGCTGTGCTCGGCACCTTCCCCTTGGGGGGGAAGGCTTTTTTGCGGCGATTCTGCGAAGGGGGCACGTTCCGCCGCGCCGTCACCACGAAAAATCCAATTTGTATAATTCCACACAGCGGCTGAGTGCCGTTACACGCACCCCGGCGTTAAACGCCGCCAAGCGCCCCAAAACCGTCCGCTGCCCCCTCACTGGAAGAAGATCGGGGTGTCGAATTCGTCCAGTTTCGGGTCGGCGGAGGTCTGCTCCGGGGCAGCCTCCGGGGCCGGGGCGGGCCGGTCAAAGGTGCGGGTGGCTTCCTCGTCTGCCACGGGGGCGGGGGCCTGGGGCGTCTCCGGCGAGCGGTACACCCGCACTTCGTCGGGGGCGGCGGTTTCGCCGGTCAGGCTGTAAACGCCCTCCCGCACGCAGTGGAGATCGCTGCAATAGAAGGCCTTGCAGGCCCCGGCCAGATAGGCAGCGTCCTTGGCGCCGGTGGTTTCCACGGCGGAGTGCATGGCCAGCTGGGCCGCGCCGATGTCCACCATAGGCACACACATGGTGTGGGTCAGCAGGTTGCCCAGCGTGCTGCCGCCGGGCTGGTCGGCCCGGTTGGTGTACACCTGAACCGGGATGTCCGCCCGGCGCATCAGCTCGGTGAACACCGCCCCGGTGAGGCCATCGGTGGTGTACTTCTGGCTGGCGGCGTACTTCAGTACCACGCCGCCGTTCAGCACCACGTTGGCGGTCTTGTCGCTCACCTCGGGGAAGTTGGGGTGGCGGGCGTGGGCATTGTCGGCGCTGAGGGCGAAGGACCCGGCCACGGCCTGCGCCGCGTGCTGAGCATCGCCGCCCTGGGCCAAAATGGCCCGGGTGAGCACCGCCTGCACAAAGTCGCTCTGGGCCCCCTGGCGGCTGCCGCTGCCCACTTCTTCGTGGTCCAGCAGGCACCAGGCGGCGGGGCTGTCCTCCGGCCCGGAAAGGAAGCCCAGCAGCGTGGCCCAAGCGCATTCCAGATCGTCAATGCGGGGCGCGGCCAGATACTCCCCCTCGGGGCCGAGGCGCACGGCCTTCTGCCGGGGCACCAGGTTCAGGTCAGCGGCCAGCAGATCGTCCGGGGCCACGTCCAGCCGCTGGGCCAGCAGGCTGCGCAGGGGCAGCGCCCCCTCGGGGCCGTACAGAGGCTGCAGGTCCACGGCCGGGTTGAAGTTGTGGCCGGTGTTCACGTCCCGCTGCATATGGATGGCCAGGCTGGGAATGATGAGCAGATCCTCCGCCAGGTTCACCAGCCGGGTCTCGATCACATCCCCGCGACGCACCACCGCCCGGCCCGCCAGGCCCAGCGGCCGGTCCAGCCAGCTGTACCGGATCATTCCGCCGTAGCCCTCCACGGGCAGGCGGGTATAACCGGCGGCGGGCTGGCCGTCCAGCCCCTTCACCCGCCAGGACGGGCTGTCGCTGTGGGCCAGGGCGATCTTCCAGCCGTGCACCGGGCTGGCGGGAATGCGGAAGGCCACAATGGCGCTGCCGCCCCGCATCACATAATATTTGCCGGCGGCAAAATGCCAGTGCTCCGTTTCCTGCAGGCGGATGTAACCGGCAGCCTCCAGGCGGCGACGGGCGGAATCCGCCCCGTGCCAGGGGCTGGGGCTTTCGTCAAGAAAGGTGCAGAGGTCCTGTACCAGTTCAGTATGTGACATCGTTGGTTTCCTCCGTTCAAAATGGGATGGTTCGGTGTGTTCAGTATAGCATATCCGACGAAAAAGGAAAACGCACCCGCCCCGTGGACAGCGCCCCGGCGAAGGAGTATGATAGGGGAAAGGCCGCCCGTGCCTGCACAATGGCGGCCCTTGGAAAGGAGAGCGAACCATGCGATTTGCGTTTTTGATTCTGGGGCCCCGGTTTGAACCGGAGCGGGACCGGGCCGCCATTCTGGACGGCACGGCCCAGATCGTGGGCGTGCCCACGGTGGAGCAGGCGGCCCGGCAGGCCGAGCGGCTGTGCCGGGAAGGCGTAGACTGCATTGAGCTGTGCGGGGCCTTCGGCGAGGCGGGCGCGCGGGCGGTGATCGCCGCCACCCACAACCAGGTGCCGGTGGGCTTTGTGACCCACCTGCCCGAGCAGGAGGAGCTGTTCCGCACGACCTTCGGCGGGTGATGCGCCGGAGTTTTCCACAAGGAGGGAACTGAAATGTTGAAAATCAAGACGAAGGCGGCGGCGCTTCTGGCCGCTGCGGTGCTGTTGGCCGGATGTAGCCAGGGGGCGGCGTCCGCTTCTTCCCCGGCTTCGGCCGAGGCGACCCCGGCCCCCACGGCCACGGCAGCCCCTACGGCCACCCCGGCCCCGGCCGAGACGCCGGCTCCGGCCCAGCTGGACGGCGAGGCCCTGACCCAGGCTCTGGACGGGCTGCTCAGCTGGGGTCCCGGCACCGCGGGCAGCAGCCTGAAGTGCGTGGCCGCCGCCGTGGACCTGATGAACTGGGCCGGGGCCAACCAGCCCCAGAACGCCCCGAAAGAGCTGAGCGCCCTGTTGGCCGACTGGAAGGCCGGGCTGGATGAGCAGGCGCTGGCGAACGCGCAGGAGACCTGGCCCGAGGTGAGCGCCCAGGCCGAGGATCTGCTGACCATGCCCCAGCTGGCGAAGGACCTGTGCGAGGACGCGGGTGTAACTCTGGACGGCACCTGCGGCGAGGAGCCCCTCATGGCTCTGGCGGACGCGCTGAACGCCGTGCTGGGCGAGAACGCCTGAAGCCGTGCCGCTGAAGCAGAATGACGCAGCATAATGCAAAAGAGGAGAAACCGAAGGTTCGGTTTCTCCTCTTTTTTGTAAGATGCTGCTTTCTGCCGCGATGGCAGGCTTCCCCTCGAGGGAAAGCCAAAATTTCGCGGCGGCGGTTACTTGCCGGCCAGGTCAAAGCGGGTGATGCCGTGGTCAAAGGCGGCGAAGCGGATTACTTCATCTTCACCAGCTCATAGGTGCGGCTGCCCAGGCCGATCTTCTCGGCGTGGGCCAGGCAGCTCTCCCAGGCGGATTCGGGGGTGGTGTCCCGGAAGGGGTCACCCAGGCTCACAAAGCCGGGGGCGCTCTGGTTGTCGGTCAGGCGGCTGTTGGGCAGCGGGGTGGCGGCGCAGCACAGGTCGGCGCAAGCCTGATCCAGGGCCACCGGGTCCGTGCTGGCCAGCATGCCGATGTCCGGCAGAACGGGCGCATCGTTCTCGGGATGGCAGTCGCAGAAGGGCGACACATCCATGATGAGGCTGATGTGGAACTGGGGGCGGCCGTCCACCACGGCCTTGGCGTACTCGACCATCTTGCGGTTCAGGTCGTCGTTGGCGCTGGAGTTCTCGTTGTAGATGGCGTCAAAGTTGCAGCGGCCCAGGCAGCGGCCGCAGCCGGCGCACTTGTCGTGGTCGATGTGGGCGCGGTTGTTCTCGTCAAAGTAAATGGCGTTCTGGCCGCACTCCTGGGTGCAGGCGTGGCAGCCGCGGCACAGGCTCTGGTCAATGTCCGGCTTGCCGGAGTTGTGCTGCTCCATCTTGCCGGCGCGGCTGCCGCAGCCCATGCCGATGTTCTTGATGGCGCCGCCGAAGCCGGTGCACTCGTGGCACTTGAAGTGGTTCAGGCTGATGAACACGTCGGCGTCCATCACGGCCCGGCCGATCTTGGCCTTCTTCACATACTCGCCGCCCACCACGGGAACCTCCACATCGTCGGTGCCCTTCAGGCCGTCGCCGATGATGATCTGGCAGCCGGTGGAGAAGGGGGAGAAGCCGTTCTCATAGGCGGCCTCAATGTGCTCCAGCGCGTTTTTGCGGCGGCCGGGGTACAGGGTGTTGCAGTCGGTGAGGAAGGGCACGCCGCCGCACTCCTTCACCAGGTCGGCCACCACCTTGGCGTAGTTGGGCCGCAGGAAAGACAGGTTGCCCGGCTCGCCAAAGTGCATCTTGATGGCAACAAATTTGCCGTCCAGATCCATGCCGGGCAGGCCGGCGCGGCGCAGCAGACGGGTGAGTTTTTCCGGCACACTGGTGCCGGGCTTGGCACGGAAATCCGTGAAAAATACCTGAGAGGCCATAGGTGTTCTCCTCTTGTTTTTTTGGGATGGGTATGGGCAGGATCGGGCGCAAACCGATCGGTTTTATGGTGGGGCTTTGCGTTCCTGCGAAGGTGCAGCTTTCTGTCGAGCCACAGGCTTCCCCTCAAGGGGAAGGCTTTGTCTGGGCAGCATTCCGCATTCTCTGCGTCAATGCGTCAAATCAGAACGGCACATCCTCGTCCGGGGCGGGGGCAAACAGGGCGTGGGGCAGACGGGTGGGCTGGCTGGGCTGCTGGGCCTGGGCGGGGTCGTACACATCCAGCGGCTCGTAGGGGGTGGTCATCTCGGCGGCAGGGTCGGGGCGATCCTGCTCCAGCTGGGCGGTCATGGCCGCCATGGCTTCCGGCGCTACCCCAAGCTGGGCCAGCTCGCTCTCGGTCAGGGCCTGGGCACGGCAGACCTTGCGGGCCGTGTGCAGGCGCATTCCCTGACGGATCTGCGGCAGGAAGGTCACGGGCAGGTCAAAGCGGGTGGTGAAACTGTTCTCCAGCTCCGGCAGCAGCGAGGGGTCCAGCAGGTCGGACACCACGAATTTGTATTCGCGGCCGCTCTCATCCCGAATGCGGCCATAGGGCGGGGTGCCCTGCGCCAAGAAGTAGCACAGCACGCCCGAGACGCGGGGGTCATGCAGCTCCACCTTTTCCTTCAGCAGGCACACGTCGTCGGCCTGATCCCGCAGGCCGGTGGGGGTGCTGCGCATTCCCAGGCGGCAGCGCACCTCCTGATCCACACCTTGCCCCAGTTCCAGCAGCTGGCGCAGCAGGGGGTCGTTGACCTGGTTGTAATGGAAGAAGGTGCCCTTTTCATCGCCGTCGTCCCGCTTCAGGTAGCCTAGGTGCTTAAAGGCGCTGTAATAGGTGATGCGCCCGGTGTAATACTGCGGGGCGGCCGGTTCGCTTCCGGCAGCCACCGGGGCAGGCGGGCACTGCAGACGCAGCGGGTCGGCCAGCTGGGGCAGATAGGTGGGGTCGCCCGCCACGGTGAGGGTCTGCCACAGCTGTTCGGCCGCGTCGGGGCTGCTCAGCTCCGGCAGGGGCAGGTCGGCCTGCCGGGCCAGATACACCCCGGCGCCGAACAGCCACTGGGCGCTCTGGGCGGGCTTGCCCTGGGCGTACCGGGCCAGCCAGGCGCAGCCGTCGCCGCCCGCGCCTGCCAGGGCGTGCACCGCCAGGGCGCTCTCGGCACCGGTTTCCAGCGTCATCAGGCCAAGGGCGGCGGCGTCCAACGGGTCGGTGGGGCCGAGGGCCAGGGCGCTTTCATACTGGCCGCCCATCAGATACTGGGCGGCGATGGTCTCCCGCAGGTCTCGGCCGGGCTTGCCCTCCCGCCAGACGGCCGCATACAGGGTGTGGGCCTGGGGCAGGTGGGCAAAGGGGATGGCAATGCGGTTCACCACGCTGGCGCACAGGTCGTGCAGCTGGTCGGGGGTGGCGCTCTCCCAGCGGGAGGCGAAGGCCCGAACCTCGGCGGTGAAGGCCGTGTCGCTCTGGGCCAGAGCCAGTTCCAGTGCGGCCTTCACGCTCAGGGGCTGCGCCTTGGGCTCCGCAAACGGCTCGCACAGCAGGGCGGCGGGGTCCCGGCGGGGCACCTGATAGGCGCAGATGGTCTCAAAGGGCAGGTAGAGCAGCCGGTCCTCCTGGATCAGCGCCACATCCTCATCGGAAACGTCGGAAATGGTACCTTCCTGCCAGCTGCCGAGGGCGTGCAGGCACACCGGGTCGCCGGGCTGAAGGCTTTGCAGATAGTGAAGCAGTCGTCGGGTAATGGCCATAATCAAATACCTCGCGCCCTTTGCCGGCACGAAAAAAGTACCAGGCCGGCAGGAAGGGCAGTCATGAAAAAAGCGGTGCAGACGGGCCGATGCGCGGGGTGGCCCTGCCCGGAAGAAATATCGCCGGGATAAGACAAAAGTATGCCGGGCAAAGCCGGCCACCTGCACCAGATACAGAAAATGAAATGAACCAATTGGTTGGCTCGTCCTTATTATACAAGCAGAAAAGGGCAAAGAAAAGCCTGAAGCAGAAAATTTTGCCGTCTGCGCCGCCCGCTTGCAGGGGCTCGGCGGGAGGTGGTATAATCGGAAAATAATCGCCGCAGAATGGGGCGATTTCCGAGTAAATACGGCGAATGCTCTGCCCCCGCCCGGCATATGGGCGGTGCCTGGACGGAGTGCACCGAGAGGATATGCATATGCATGAAGTTGAAACCAATCTGGGAGTACGGCCCGGCCTGCAGAAAGAGCCGGGCTTTGTGAAGTTCTGCCGGGGGGCGCTGGGCTGGCTGGTGCTGGCCGTTCTGGCGGCGCTTGTCCTGGCCAATTTTTACACCACCGCCTACTTTAAGCTGGAGGGCATGGACGCCCCCCATGAGAAGATCTTTTTCCGGCCGGACCTGTGGCCGGTGGCCATCGGGGCGGCCTGCCTGGCGGCGGTGTGGGCGGCGCTGTTTCAGGCGAAGGAAAACCGGAACTCGGCCCGCATCTGGTGGCGGGTGCTGCTGGTGCTGGGCCTTCTGGGAGCCGCCTGGCTGGCGGTCAGCGGGGTGGAGCCGCGGGCGGATGCGCTGACCATGTCCGAGATCGCCCAGCGGTGGATCCAGGGCGATTACAGCGATTTTGACACCGGCGAGTATCTGTTCTGCTATCCCTATCAGCTGGGCTACGGCCTGCTGCTGGAGGGGGTGTACCGGCTGTTCGGCGCGGGGAACTTTCAGATCGTGGAATGGCTGAACCTGGCCTGCATTCTGGCCAGCTTCTGGATGCTGGGGGCCTTTGCCCGGATGCTGCTGCCCCAGGACAGCGAGGGCGGCGGCCTGACGGCGGTGGTGGCCGCTGGGGCGGTGTGCGCCGTGTTTTACACCACCTTTGTATACGGCAATGTGCCGGGCATGACCTTGGCCTTTGCGGGGCTGTATTTTCAGCTGCGGTGGCAGCGGGGCGGCAAGGCGGGCTGGATGCTGCTGAGCGGCGTGTGCACGGCCTTTTCCATTTGGATGAAGACCTTCGGGCTGATCTTTTTGGTGGCCCAGATCATTTTGTTGATTCTCCATGCGGCCCGGCAGCGCCGCCCGGGGGTGCTGGCCTGGGTGCTGGTGCTGCTTGTGTGCTGGCAAGGGCTGGACAAGGGCGCCGAGGCCTGGATGAGCAGGCGCATCGGCCATGCGATGAACGAGGGCGGCCCGATGGTGCTGACCATCGCCATGGGCATGCAGATGCCCGAGGAGAACACCATGGCCGAGGGCTGGTTCAACGGCTACAACCAGGACACCTACCGCACGGCGGACTACGACGGCGAGCTGGCCAGTGAGCGGGGGCGGCAGGCCATTGCCGAGCGGCTGGAGGAATTCCGCGATGACCCGCAGATGGCGCTGGAATTTTATAAGAACAAGACCCTCTCCCAGTGGGCAGAGCCAACCTACGAGAGCCTGTGGATCAGCTTCCCCATGGACAACGTCTGGCATGATGAGCCGCTGACGGCCTTCCAGGAAGCGGTGTACCAGGGCGGCCTGAACGTGCTGCTGGAGGGCTGGATGAACCTGTACCAATCGCTGGTGTGGCTGTGGGCGGCCATTTACGTGGCGGCCCGCCGCAAAACGCTGGAGATGACCCAGCTTGCCCCGGGGCTGGTGATTCTGGGCGGCTTTTTGTTCCAGCTTTTGTGGGAGGGAAAAAGCCAGTACACCCTGGTGTATTTTCTGATGGCCATTCCCTATGCATCCGGCGGGCTGGCAATCACCGGCCAATGGGTGAAGGGCCTGCTGGGCGGCCGGCGGCCGCGCCGCCCGAAGGCCGGCGGGGCATCGACCCCACCCCCAAGCACCCCCGGCCAGCGGCGTGTGCGCACCGAGAGCGCTTATCGGTGAGCCGCAGCCTTCCGCCTGCGCGAAATTTTGGCTTCCCCCCGAGGGGAAGGCTCTGCACGCCGCGACAACTAAAAAACAGAGAAGGGGCGTCCTCCAAAAATGCGGAGGACGGCCCTTCTCTTATAATGTTTCTCTCACGGTCGGCAGCCCATCACTGCACCAGCAGAATGGCCGCGCCCAGCACCGTGAGCACCACGCCGGTGGCCCGGTTCAGAGTCTTGGCGGGGGCCTTGTTGGCAAAGCGGGCGGCAATGCGCGCCCAGAGCAGGGTGCTCAGCACGCAGAACGCCAGCGCGGCCGGGTCCGGCAGGCCGCCGATGGCGAAATGGCTCACCGCGCCGGTGAGGGCGGTGAAGGTCATGATGAACACGCTGGTGCCCACCGCGGTTTTCAGCTCGTAGCCCAGTACGCTGGTGAGAAGCAGCAGCATCATCATGCCGCCGCCAGCACCGATGAAGCCGCAGATAAAACCGATGACCGTGCCGCTGAGCATGGACTGCACAAACCGCTTGCGGGGGCTGACGGCGGCCATGCTTTCTTTGGTGGTCATCACCGGGCGCAGGATGAACTTGATGCCCAGAAGCAGGGTCATGAAGGTGGAAAAGCCGCCCATGGTGGTGCTGGGCACCCGGCTGGACACATAGCTGCCCACCATGGTGAACAACAGCACAAACGCCATCATCACCAGGCCGTTGCGGATGTCCAGGTTCTTGTTCTTGCCGTAGGTGTAGGCCGAAACGGCGCTGGCCAGCACATCGCTGGCCAGGGCGATGCCCACCGCCAGGTAGGGGTCCATGTGCAGAAAGGCGATGAGCATGGGACTGATGACGGCGGCGGCGCTCATTCCGGCAAAGCCGGTGCCCAGCCCGGCCCCGATGCCGGCCGCAAAGCAGATGAAAAACTTAAACAGCATGGAATTCAAACGTCCTTTCGGGTTTCAGGTTCCGGCCTTGCCGGTGACGGGGCCGCTTTCGTCCAGGCGGGCCAGCTCGGCGTCGATGTTGCGCTGAAGAATGGCAAAGTAGGCGTCGGCCTGGGCCTGCTGCACCGGGGTAAGCCCCTGCTGCAGCGCGTGGAAGAACTGGGTCTGCCGCCGGCTCAGCCCCTCAATCAAGGGGACGGCGGCGGGCAGCAAAAACAGCCGGTTCACCCGGCGGTTGTTCTCTTCCGGGCGGCTCTCCACCAGGCCGCGGGTGCGCAGGCTGTCCAGCGCGGTGGACACATTGGATTTTGCCAGGCCCCGCAGATGCACCATGTCCCGGGCGGTGTTGCAGTCCGGGTTGTTGTGCAGAAACAGCAGCACGTCCATCTCGGTCTGGCTCAGGCCGTTGGCGCGGCCGAAGTCCCGCAGGGTCAGGTTGTACAGCCGGTGCAGGCTGGCGGCGAAATGCAGATGATTGTTCATGAAATGCCTCGAATTTGAATTGCAGCGGACAAAAAGTTTCAAAACAAACGGTTCTAATTATAACAGAAGCGGCGGTAAAATCAAGAACAAATTGTAAAAAGACGGTGAAAATGGGCCAAAGGGGGCGGCTGAATCCTAAATCTTGGGGCCGGGCACCGGGCATTTGCACCAAAGCGGGGGGCCGCTACTGGTGTTTATAGCCAAAAGGGTGTAAAATAAAGCTGCTGTTTACAGCGGGCAGCCCCTCGGGGCCGCCGCAGCGGCGGGCCGGTTTGCCCGCCCGGATCAAGACATAAAGGATTGATACCATGAAATTAGAAACCCCTGAATTTGTTCTTCACGCATCCGAGCGCCTGCAGGCGCTGTGGCACCGGAAGTATGGCCCGGCCGTCTGCATCGGCACGGCGGCAGCCCTGGTGCTGTGTGTGGGTGCGGTGGCGGTCTGGGCAGGCGGCCGCGGCAGCAATGCGGCCTCGGAGGTCCCGGAGCCTTCCGCCACCCCCTGGGTGGAGCCTGCTTCGGATGCAGACTACGATGCCTCCGCCGGTGTGATCGACACCACGGAGTTTACCGGCACCGTGCTGCCCCAAACGGAGGACGCGGGTGAAGAGTATGTGAAGGAAACGCTGTTTTTGGGTGACAGCAACACCGTGCGCTACATGATGTACGGCAAGTGTGACCTGACCAACGCCATCGGCGTAACCAGCATGAGCGCTGGGCAGATCACCAGCCTGAAATGCGTGGACTTCAAGGGCTACTCCAGCTATGTGACCATTCCCGAGGCGGTGAAAATCATGCACCCCCGGCGGGTCATTGTGTCCTTTGGCTCCAACAACCTGAGCGGCGGTACCGGGAACTACATCGACGCCTACAAAAAGGGTCTGGCCGCCATTCACGAGGCGTACCCCTATGCGGACATCATTGTGAATGCGGTGCCTCCGCTGGATAAGCTTCGGGAGAACACCGCCCTTTCCATGACCCAGGTGGACAGCTTCAACCAGGCGCTGGTGAAGATGTGCGAGGAGAAGGGCTACAAGTTCCTCAACTCCAGCGAGGCCCTGAAGGACGCGAACACCGGCTGGGCCAAGACGGACTACACCCTGTCCGACGGCGTACACCTCTCCATGAACGGCGTGAACGCCCTGTTTGACTACATCCGCACCCACGCCTACATCACCAAGGACACCCGGCCCACGCCGCTTTCCAAGGTGCCTGAGCGGAATGAGACCCCCGTGGGCCTCATCACCTCCGACCCCATTGCGGTACGCGGCCAGAAGGTGACCAAGGTATCGGTGGAATTCAGCGCAGGCGAGGGCGGCAAGATCCAGGGCAGCACGGTGCAGGAGGTGGCCAAGGGTGGCACCTGCTCCACCGTGACGGCGGTGGCCGAGGACGGCTGGAAATTCAGCTACTGGTCGGCCGAGCCGGTGGGCAGCTGCGGCGGCAGCGAAACCCTGACCTTTGTGGTGCCCCAGGACGCGGACGCCAGCGGCATTATGGTGCAGGCGCACTTTGAGCCGGAGGCCACGGCGACCCCCAGCCCTACCCCGACGGCGACCCCCACGGCCACCCCGACCCAGGCGCCCACGGCGGAACCCACGGCTGTGCCCACCGAGGCACCCACGCCGACACCCACCGAAGCGCCCCCACCGGAACCCACGGCTGTGCCCACCGAGGTGCCGCCCGAGCCGGAGCAACCGGACAACAACTCGGGTTCTGCACCGGCGAACGGCATTCCGGAAGGCGATTAACCCGAAGCCCCGGTGAGACGGAGAAGTTATGAGGATGGAAAAATTGCTTCAGACCTATTGGATCGAGCTGCTGTTTATCGGCCTGCTGGTGGTGGCGATCATCACCGGCAACAAAACCGTGGGCATTTCCGCCGCCATTGTGCTGGCGCTGCGCCTTCTGCGCGTTACCCCGGCGCTGGAGCTGCTCAGCGCGAAGGGCATCAATTGGGGCATCATTGTGCTGACGGTGGGCTTTCTGGCCCCGCTGGCTCTGGGCAAATATTCGCTGGAGCAGGTGATGGTGGTGCTGAAAAGCCCCGCCGGCTGGATTGCCATTGCCTGCGGCGCGCTGGTGGCGGTGTTCGGCCGTATGGGCGTGGCCGCCAGCAGCGCCGACATTGTGGTGACGCTGGGTGTGGTGCTGGGCACCTTCATCGGCGTGGGCGTGCTGAAGGGCAGCCCGGTCGGCCCCCTGATCGGCTCCGGCATGGCCGTTGCGGCCATCTCGCTGGCCCGTATGCTCTTTCATTTCTGAGAGGGCGGGCGCTTCGTCGGCGCTCGGTGTTGGCAGCGCTTTTCGAGCGATCTGAAACCATATAGAAAAGGAAGGCCCGCGGGCCTTCCTTTTTTTGTGCGGGCACAGGGCGGCGGGTCACGCAAGCGGCCATCCAGCCTCTGCCAGAGCGTCCCGGGCAGCCTTGCGCACCGCGCGGCTGGTGCGGGTGGCCCCGGAAACATCGTCCACCTGCCAGCTTTGCGCCGCCACGATGGCGGCGGCCACCTGCGGGGCGGCAGCCTGGCCGATCTCGGGGGTCTCCCGGTCGGCCAAAACCGTCAGCTGCTGAATGCCGCCCCGCTTGTTGACCACCAGCTGCACCTCCACCGGGCCGCCGTAGCCCTGGGCCTCGGCTTTGTAGCGGCCGGGTGTGCCCGGGCCGGAGACGGCGGTGTCGCCCCGCAGCCGAAGCCACAGCGCGGTGGCCAGCACCGCAAGGGCGGCGGCAAACCACAGCAGCGCGCCCCGGCGGGAAGATCGTTTTGGCTCCATGAAACAGCACCTCCTTGGGTCAGTGAGGGTCAATGCGCGTAAGTGGAATCAGTGCGCGAAAAAGAACGAATGGAGCGGAACACGCGGCCAGGCGTTCCGCTGTGCGCGGCGGGCCTCGCCCGCTTTTGCGCGGGGGCGATACGGGTACACGCATCCGGGCGTGTTCGACAGCAGCCACGGGGTCTCGCCCGCTGCCGCCCGGAAGAAACACCGGAACACGGTTCCGGGCGTTTAGTTTGTCTCAGCCTCCTGCGGGGCGAGGGGGAACAGCGCCTGGGCCAAGGTCAGGGCGTCCTCCTCCAGCTCATAGCGGGCGGTGCGCTCGTCCCAGTGGCCGGGCAGAAGGTCGGCCTGGGGGCTGCACGAGGCGTCTGCCAGTTGAGCCAGCACCCGGCCCAGCTCCTCCAGATCCAGGGCGGTCAGGTCGGTAAGCAGATCACCGCTGCAGCGGCGCAGCCCCTGGGGAACGGACTCGGCCAGGCTGCCCTGGCATTGCAGGGCGAACGCCTGCCAAACCGCCGCCCGCAGCCGCCCCAGCGCCGGGCCGGTGAGAGCCGTCCCCTGTAAGAGGGAGGCGGCTTCGCCTGCGTCCAGCTGAGCCACGGCGGCCACCCCCAAAGCCCGGCGCGCGGCTTCGTCCAGCAGGGGAGAGAGGTTGACCCGCGCCTGCTCCAGGCCGGAAAGGCTCTGCCCCCACACGGCCGGGGTGGCGGCCAGATAGCGGTCCAGCTGAATGCCCAGCGTGGCCGCCAGCAGACTGCCCGCCCGGGCCGGGCCGGCGGCGGCGTAGCTTTCGGCCAGGGTGATGGGCTGGCCCTGCCCGTCCAGCACCACGCTTTCTCCCGGCACAACAATCAGCCGGAAGGCGGGGGCGGCCCCGTCCAGACGGACCAGCACAAAGGCGGGCCGCTCATCGGCCACCGCCAGCAGCAGCGAGAGGCTACCCGGCCGCTGAATGGGCACGCCAGACTGCGCCTGCTGGGTCTGCACGGCCCGGCGGTTCTGCTGCACCCCCCAGAAGACGAACAGCCCCAGAAGCGGCCCGATGACCGCCAGAGTGAGAAAAAACGATGCCCAGAAGATCCGCCCGCCGCTTGCGCGCATGGCCCGATCCCTCCTTTCCTGCATACAGCATGGCCCGCGGGGGCACACTGTATGCATCACCCTGCAAAAAGGGAAGAAGGAGGAGTTTGTGATGAACGTACCGGAACCGGACGCAACCTTTTGGGTGGAGATTCCCCAACCGCCCCGCCCCAGCCGTACCGACCCGGAGGGCAGCTGGACCGGCCTGCCCGATGACCCGGGGGAGACCCCGGTGCAGGATGCGGATGATTTGTGAGCTTGGGGTGCGGCGAAAAAGCTCTGCCTGTGCGAAATTTTGGCTTCCCCTCACGGGGGGAGGCCGTTTTATGGTGATTGCTATGTGCCGCTTGTTTTCTATCTTTCGCACAAAACCATCCCGCAAATTTCAGCCTCTCTCGCAAAGTGACGAAAAATATCCGCGAACTTTGTACAGATCTAAATGATGCGCCTTGGGCGGAGGACCTTCGGGTTCCCCGCCCAGGGCGCTTTTTGGGGGCAAATGGAAATTCCCAGCGGAAAGGCTTCCGCTCGGGAGGGCGTTTGCGTTCCGACGGCCGCCTTCCATGCCCGCTGAAAGCAAAATTGAAAACAGAACCCCCATGTGCTATACTATAAATGCGTCGGCTGACTTTATGAAGCGGGTGCAGGCGGCGCACCATAAAATAAAACAGCGATCCTAAAAACGATCCTAAAGGAGATACAAACTGCTATGAAACTCGGTATCGTGGGCCTGCCCAACGTGGGCAAAAGTACTCTGTTCAACGCCATTACCAGCACCAAAAATGCGCAGGCGGCGAACTACCCCTTCTGCACCATCGACCCCAACACCGGCATTGTGGCCGTGCCCGATGCCCGTCTGGACAAGCTGGCGGAAATCTGGGATACCAACAAAAAGACCCCGGCCATTGTGGAATTTGTGGACATCGCCGGCCTGGTAAAGGGCGCCTCCAAGGGCGAGGGCCTGGGCAACAAGTTTCTGGGCAACATCCGGGAGTGCGACGCCATTGTGCACGTGGTGCGCTGCTTTGACGGCACCGATGTGATCCATGTGGAGGGCAGCGTGGACCCCATCCGCGACATCCAGACCATCGACACCGAGCTGATCCTCAGCGATCTGGAAGTGGTGGAGAACCGCCAGGCCCGCATGGCCAAAGCCGCCAAAACCGGCGACAAGAAGGCCGGTGCGGCGGCCCAGTGGCTGGCCGAGCTGGCTGCCCATCTGGGGGAGGGCAAAAATGCCCGCACCTTTGAGTTCGATGAGACCGATGAGGACCAGATGGCCCAGAAGAAGGAAATGGGCCTGCTCACCGCAAAGCCGGTTATCTACGCCGCCAACCTGAGCGAGGATGACCTGATGGAGGGTGTGGACACCAACCCCCATCTGGAGGCGGTGCGCAAGCTGGCCGAGACGGAGGGTGCCCAGTGCATTCCCATCTGCGCCAAGACCGAAGAGGACATCGCCGACTACTCCCCCGAGGAGAAGGCGGCCTTCCTGGCGGAGATGGGCGTGACGGCCTCCGGCCTGGACAACCTCATCAAGGCCAGCTACACCCTACTGGGCCTGATCAGTTTTCTCACCGACGGCAAGAAGGAGTGCCGCGCCTGGACCATCCGCCGCGGCACTAAGGCCCCGCAGGCGGCCGGCAAGATCCACTCCGACTTTGAGCGGGGCTTCATCCGGGCCAGCGTGGTGCATTACGACGATTTCGCCGCCTGCGGCTACGACATGGCCGCGGTGAAGGCCAAGGGCCTGCAGCACACCGAAGGCAAAGAGTATGTGGTGCAGGACGGTGACATCATCGAGTTCCTGTTCAACGTGTAAGCTGAGAGGAAAAGTACATGAAATACGGCATTATGGGCGCTATGCCCGACGAAGTGGATCAGCTGTGCGCCCGCCTGAGCGGCGTTGAGGTGCAGCAGTACGCCGGGGTAGAGTACCATCAGGGCCGCCTGGGCGATAAGGAAGTGGTGGTGTGCTGCGCCGGCATGGGCAAGGCCAACGCTGCCGCCACCACCCAGGTGCTGTGCGGCAAATTTGGCGCACAGGCCATCATCTTTTCCGGCATTGCCGGCAACATGAGCGAGGAGATCGGCATCGGCGACGTGGTGGTGGGCAAGGAAGTGTGTTATCATGATGCCGAGGTGAGCATGATCTGCCAGAGCGCGCCCTTTCTGAAAAGCTACACCGGCGACCCCGCGCTGGTACAGGCCGCGCTGGATGCCTGCGCCGCTCTGGGCGTGAAGGCGATTGCGGGTCGCATTGCCACCGGCGACACCTTTGTGGGCGACGGAGCCACCAAGGCAGTGATCGCGGAGAAGGTTCACCCGGACTGTGTGGAGATGGAAGGCGCGGCCGTGAGCCAGATTGCCGCCCGCAACGGGGTGCCCTGTGTGGTGCTGCGCGCCATGAGCGACAACGCCGATGAAAGCGGCCATGAGCTGCTGGTGGTGAAGAAGTTCAGCATCGCGGAGTATGTAACCACCGCCACGGCCATTGTGGCCCGTATGCTGGAGAGCCTGTAACCCCACACGGAGTCTTCATATTGTTTCGCAATGCCTTCTGCCTGGCGAGAATGCCACCGCAGAGGGCATTGCTGCGTTCCGGGAGGGAAATACCGCACAGTCAAAGCCTTCCCCTTGAGGGGAAGGCGGCCCGAAGGGCCGGATGAGGTGGCATCTCATGGTTGCAGCCGGAAATGGAGACCAAATTGCTTTGCCCTGTTTGCTTTGTCACGTGCGATCTTTTCTATATATAATGTATA